>Ga0209208_10001607_pt1 | contig 31986 bp, 29 predicted proteins | sample S1TSphfallax_3_FD_187694 | JGI IMG/M metagenome (GOLD analysis project Ga0209208, IMG submission 187694) | Host-associated microbial communities from peat moss isolated from Minnesota, USA - S1T2_Fd - Sphagnum fallax MG (SPAdes) (version 2) | ecosystem: Host-associated > Plants > Peat moss >...
TTAACAAAATTTTGACATTATTTGCACATTCTCACACAGTTGCACATTTGCTAAACAAGTTTTGGAGAGATGGTGGAAATTGACTTACAACAATGTGATGAGGTTTATCAACTTGGAGTAGTGTACAAAGTTTCCCGATTAAGCTATCTCCACAGCCTTGCTGTATCTGCTACACCCATTCACAAATTTGGGTCCATTCCTAATCTCAGTGTACAAATGTGCACTGCCTGCCTGTTTGTTTGATCACCATAATCCTGCATTGAAGAACTTGGACAACAAGATCTTCTTTATCCTGCAAAGTTTGTGAGGATGGATGGATATTCATTGTGTTAATGAGATTTCTTTTTTACCTCAAGTTCACGTTTTAGCAACATGACAAGATGTGTACTTTCTTGCAGCTCCTCTGCAGTAGGCCTTGACTGCAATTCCTCTTGTAAAACCTTGATGGTATTCTCCTTTTCCTCTATTAGCTGTGGATGAACATACTCAGCCGATGACAACAAATTCTGCTATGATCTCTGTTACTAGATATTTGATTTATCTGTAATGTCGTTGCTTAGATTTTACACAAATTCCTTGTTTTTTACAGAAAAATTCACCAACTTTTCAAGGATGATATATATATTTGGGGGAAATTTTCACCACATTTTGACTGAGTTCTTAGTTTGTGGACAGTTCTTCTAAAAATCTGTGGCCAGTTAATGCTATATTTTTCTTGAGATGCTTGCTTTTTTTGATGATGCTACTACATCAGGAAATTGGGGGAAAAAAAAACTTAGTGCAAATAACACAGGATATTATTACCCAATTAGAGGTTTCAAGAAGAATGAAAAAAAATGGAACCTGCCAATCATGCCGTGTTTCTTTCTTGTCGGGCCCTGGAGACTTTGATGATGTTGTATTCCTGTTGTCTTCTTCTTCTACAAGTGTTGTAGCAGGCTTGCTGTTATTGTAAACAATGTTTTCCTTCTCGCATAGTTCATGACATAGCTGGGCATTAGTTGCACGTAAAGCAATAATCTCAGCTTCCATCGCCAGTCTCTGTCTTTCAAATATGCCCACCTGATCCCATCAACTTTAGATTTCCAGTCAGAACACCTACTCCTTGAAGCATTTGATCAGTCAGTACTACAAGAAGGTGCCTTTGCCAGAGGGGCCCATCCCAGGAATCACCTCGATCTGATGGTCCACTTTTCGTCTTGGTGGCAATTCATTCAGAAGTTCTTCAATTATCACATCTGCCATGTATGTATGGTATGGGAATGACCAACCAAGACAGAAACAGAAGCATGTAGTAAAGAAATCTCATGTTGAATATTGTCATTGCAGGAATATCATGAATGTCCAATTAGCACACAGAAAATTTTTACTTCAAGAAACTGGTAAGAAGTACATCGTAGTTGCAACTGAGGCAGCAAGCAGCCTTACAATTTGAGCTGGTTTTAGATCCTTTTGTAAGAAGTTGGGTTCCAGTATCATGTCTCCATTCCCCCTTTGGGCAGAAGCCAGTTTATGCTTCAGCTTCTCATACACTTCCTTTTCCCTTCCCCGCTTCCACTCTTCCTGTATGGTGCCCCATTTGGTAGGTAACCCATGAAAGCCAACCCATTTTGGTGATGGATCCAAGTTATCAAAAGTACTTACACTGATCTATAAATGAAATTAACAGATTTCATCAAAATTCAACCCAACCTATTGAGCAAAAAAAGCAGATTTTGTAGACATGTTCAGTGCAGAGCTTCAGGATCAGAACACGGAGTGAGTGAGTAGTTGCAGATTAGAAAAAACTGAAATGAAAAGGCATTTTGAAAAACATAGATTCTATAATTTTCAACAAATGGGTTTTTGAGGTCTAACCCTTTCCATTGCTTCATGCATTTTGTCTTGAAGCTTTTGTGATGCTCTCTCTTTTGCTCTACACACATGCTCCAGCTGACTGTCCCAATGTTCATTTACAACAAACCCGTCTCTCCCCTTTTCATCATTGTCACATTACTGGGTCAGAAAAATAAGCTCCAGAAAAATGTACCAGGGACCTCCTCCTTCTTGCCCAGCCTTGCCACATGACTACACAGCTCAGACCACAGTTACAATGTTTTGGAGGTAACAATTTTTCTTCTCATTCTTCACATGTGCACAAGACAAGAAAATTGTCCCATCTTGACATCAATATTAATGTGCGCATACCTGCATCGTTGCAACAAGTTAGCATTGATGGATTGGAGTCGCTGGAATGCCTTCGAGAGCAAAGTGTATTTTTGCTGAGCTGTGGCTGATGTTAATTCAGCCTGTTGCTCAGATGCAGCAAGCTTCTGTCTTACCAATTCTGTCTCACTCTCTAGCTTAACAAGAAGCTCATTGTTCTTCTCATCAGCTTGCTTCAGCTCCTCTACCTCCTCCATGAACTCCTGAAAGCAAGGTTGCCCCAAAGTTCACAAAGATTTTTTTTTTCAACTTCAGTTTTTCTTACATTATTATGCACACACAACAACAACAACAACAAACAAGGACAGTATGGAATTTTCTTTAGATTGCAACAACAATGGGTGTGGAGAATTTTTCTGTCTTCCAAGCTCAGGCTTACAATGTGGATGATGCACTTGGAACCAACACTTTTGAAACAAGCGCACCTGCAAAAAGATGATGAGCATAGATGGATGGCACAGATGGGACCATGGTATTATAGCATTACTGTGGGTGATAGGTTGTTGAAAAAGGGACGGAAATTGTGTAGAAATTTAGTATGAACCTGAACAAGTCTCTCTCGTCTTTCATAGTTGTAGATGACATCCACGAGTGTTGTGTAGAGACTCTCCTCGAAATCAGTTGTTAAACTCATCATTGAGCTTGCCAGAATTGGAGAAAACCCATTGTGACATAGCATTGTATTGATCCTGGCCACCCATTTGGGGCTTTTGATATTGCTCCCAGCAGCAGCAGCAGCATTGTTGTTGTTGTTGTTATTGCCATTGTTATCATTGTTGTTGTTCTTCTTCTTCTTCTTCAGTGCACTCAGGAGCTCAATTTCATGCTCCCAATCTGCTGATTCCCATGCACCCATTTGCATCTTCAAATTCTCATATGGCTCATTTTGAAGCTGATCATGATGGGTACTTCTACAACTAATCCTGCCAAAATCCCATCTGCCATCATCCTTCCTATTCTTCTTTGTCTTCTTCTTCTTCTTTGCTGCAGCAGCAGCAGAAGAAGAAGAAGAAGATGTGCCATCACCACCACCTTCTTCTTTCTCTGGTATGTTCTTCTCTAGTGGAACTGTTCCTTCAGCATCAGACAGAAGAAGAATTTCTTCTTCTTCCTCTTCTTCTTCTTCTTCTTCTTTGTTTTCATGAAAGGTTTCGTCAGCTCTCATGTAATTTCTTGCTGGTGATAAGAAGAAGTGTGCAAGCTTTTGTTGTTGTTGTTTGTTGTTTGTTGCTGCTTCACCAAATGCTGCTTCAGCAGAACAACAATTTCTGGTTGACATGATTTTCTGATGATGTGTTTCTGCTGCAAAACTTCTGTCACCGAGCTTTTGTTCATCATCTTCTTCTTCTTCACCGAGAGTCTGATCACCACCACCACCACAACCCCTTGAACTTTTCTTCTGAGATCTTTTGCTTGCTGCTGCAAAGCAGATTTGCTCATCTGCATGATGTTGTTGCCCATCATCATCATCTTCTTCTTCTTCTTCTTGGGCAACTACTTGCTCATCGCATGAGCTTTTCTTCTTGTGTAACTCTTGTCTGTAACAGTCTTCTTCTTCTTCACCAGCAGAAGCTACTTTGCTTGAGATTTTCTGCATTTCTTCATCTCCTCCACAATCCTCCTTCTGAACACGCGCCTTTTCCTCCTCAACAACAACAAGAACACCACCTTCATCTGCACCTGTGAGCTCGACATTATTCTTTTCTTGCTGCTGCACCACTTTTTCTTGACTTTCGTGCAGCTTGTTTGAGTGTGATGGTTTCCCAGGAGTTTCCTCCTCCTCTTCGTCTGAAGAAGGGGATGACCCACAACCCAAATCGTCTTGGAAGTTGTTCACCATATCTTGAGAGCTCGATCCCTCACTGGAGAAATCTCGCTCTGAAGAGATGGGGTTTTCGAGCATCCTGCAGCAGCTGCTCATCTTCGCTGTTGCTGCCGCTGCTAGTCTTGTTGTAGTTTGAGCTGAATTGGAAGATCGGAGCTCTGAGAACCAACAAGTCTTGGATCTATTGCTGTTGGTGCCGTGCTTCTTGTTGCCGCCCATCCTCCACTGATCATCATCATCTTCTTCTTCTTCTTCTTTCTGTGGAAGCTGGTCATGAAAGAAGCCTTTGAAGCTGGAGCTCTCCTCCTCCTCCAAGTCCTTGAAGCTGGACAAGCTTCCCGCCCCAAAACCCTTCTGAACAAGAAGAAGAGAGCTTGTTGGATTAAAGGATTGTTGGTTCACTCTGGAAGCAGCGGCAGTTTTCTTGTCGCAAAACTCCTCCAGCTGCCGTAAGCTCTTCTCGTGATGATGATGATGATGATGTTCAGCTGCTGCGACAGAACTACTGTTGTTCTTCTTCTTCTTCGACTTGGCTGTAGTCTGAAGATCAGCAGCAGCATCTGAGAGAAGAGATGATGGGTTCTGAAGCAGCGCATCCAGAAAGGAAGCATTATGGAGATAGTTGGAGGTCTTCTTGGAGGAGGAGACGCTGTTGTTGTTGTTGTTGCGGGAGAAACTCTCCTCCTGATCGTCGCCCCCACCATGTCCTACTCTTTCATCAACGCTCTTTTCTTCTCCTTCTTCTTCTTCTTCTTCTTCTTCTCCTTCTTTGCCGAGCTTCTTATTCTTCTGCTTCCCAGACGTGCTGATGTCGGGGTACAGTTCTTTCACCTGAGGAGGAGGAGGAGGCATCAAGACTCCCGCAATTGCTTTCCTCCACTTCGAGGACGAGGAATCCTCTTCTTCTTCTTCTTCTTCTTCATTCCCGAGTTTCTTCAACTGTGACATCTTCTTGTGTCCAAAGATCATGTTGGCCGATCTGAGCCTCCTCTGTAGATCCCAATTCTCCTTCACCTTCTCTTGTGCTCCTTCTTGTTGCAACAAGCTTTCTTTACCAATGCTGCAGTGTCGTCGGAGTTCTTTATCTAGTGCTGCTCTCTCCAAATTTTGTGATATTGTTGTTGTTGCAGCCGTCTTCTTCTCAGCAGCATCAGCAGCAGCAGCAACAAGAGTCTGTGGGTGACGACGACGACGACGATGATGATCCTGCAATTGTTCATGATCATCATGGTCATCAGCATCACCTTCTCCTTCTTCTCCCTCCTTTCCCACGCTCAGCATCTTTCTCAGTCTCTCTAGTTGTGCACCACCCTTGTTGTTGTTGTTGTTGTTGTTGATGTGCACCGCCAACTGCTGCTCCATAACTCCTCCTCCTCCTCCTCCTCCTCCTCCTCCATACTTGGCACTCATGAGTTGTAACATCGATGCCAAATCCTCCATTTTCTTTGCTGCTTTCTTCTTCTTCTTCTTCTTCTTGATCGTCCTGCAGAAACAAACAAATCAATCCTTCATCACCAAGACGACGATGACGACCACGAAAACTTCTTCATAATCCATGCCTGCAAATCTTTCCTTCGAACAGATGTGCTGCAGAAGACAGATGGGTTGTTGTTGTTGTTGGTGCTTGCGATGGATTGATCGATGAATCCTTGCAAGAACATAGGTAGTACTGAGTAGGAGTCGATGGGTACAGTCTTGCCTATCAAGATTGTACAAGTGTGATTGATCCATGAATGCTAATGCGTCTCTGGATGCTCCTCCTGTCAAAGTTTGCAGGACTCATTGCTTTCTTTTGCTTCCCTTTGAATCAAGATTCCATACCACAAGCTGCATTTCCCTTTCTGACTCCTTTTCCACTAGCAGCATTGTTGGGTTCTTGATTTGCTTTGTGTGAAGATGTGCCTTTCCTTCTTTTTTGTGTGGGTTTTGGATGGTTGTAAAGATTTGAGCTGCACTGTAGTAGAGTGGTTCTTTGTGTTTAGTGGGTTGTGAGGATTCAGTGCCTGCAGAAAGCAGCATTATTGTTGAACATCTCCGAAGTTTTTGTTTTGTATACCACTTAAGACTGACTGCAAGCTATTTGTCAAGCTAACTGCTGCTGTTGCACTTCTTCTTCTTCTTCTTCTTTCTTCTTCTTCTTGTGTGTGTGATAGATAGATTGGACCCACTCATCACATCAATTGTGAAGGAATTGTTTCCATACATACAAGGGAGGGAGGGAGAGAGGGAAGGAAGCAAGGAAGGAGCCACCAAGCATGAAGAAGTCTAGATCATACACATATATACTTGGCCACATGTGCAACCCTTGCTAATGCTCACTGACCTTGATGGAGCATTTTCTGTATCAAAAAGTGGGATGCCTGCCTCTCATTTGCATTTGTATATCCAGGTCAACATGGCCCCAATGTCATTTAAAATGTAGGATAATCTGCTTAAAAGGGATGCCTGCCAGTCTTGTTTGCATTTGTATATCCAGATTGACATGGCCACAAGCAATGTCATTTGAATTAATGTAATGATATCTTCTACCAATTTTCAGAACAAAAGCTCCACCTTCATTTGGATCTTTTGCATGTATCAAGGATGACCTTCTTATTGTGTACAGGAGGAAGAGGAGATGGGACTCAAGTTCAATACAAGCTTCTTCTGGGTGTCACATAGGAATGACTTACTAATGTGTGTTCAACCTTGAGAAGAGAGGTTTCTGCGGTTTTTCCTTCTCTTTTTTTTCCCCTCCATGGCCCACTTGCAGCAGGTATGTATATAATTGCATCAACATTTTCAGTAATTCTTATTATAAACCTTGTAGAGAGAGAGTGGGGGGGTTTAAGGTCACCTGAACTAGCTTCAGACCAGAGGTATTTTGGCTCTCAAGAGTTGATTCTGAGTGTGTTTCAGCAACTCAGATTGCAGCAAGCATGTTACTGGAATTCCCAAGTAATTTTGTTTCAGGATGAAACTTTGCTTGGCTCTCTTTTGCTAGGAAGGTGAAGATCTTGGGAGATGGCTATTTTCAGGTAGCAGCAAGGTGAATGAATTCAGACTTTCACAGCCTTGCACTACATTTTGAAGATTTGGGTACTTGTCAAATTGTCCAACAGTGCCTCAAAAAACTTCTGAGTCTTTTAGTGTGCAATAGATACTAACAGTCTAACCTGTGTTCTGGAGATAGACTAATATAATATGAGCTCTTCTTGCTCTTTCCTTGCAGTGCTGTCTTTTGTTTGGAACGTGTCAAAAAAATTCTGTTTGAATTCTGAGACTAAGTCATCAATTGGAGATTGAAAAAATTTAGAGAAAAAAAGTTCTCATCTTGTGACTTTGGGACTCTTGACCCATGCCTGAAGCAAGCTTATGTGCGGATTGCCAGGTCATGTTTTATGTATGTGCTCAGTAGAAACTCAATAACAAACTGGATGACACGATGCATTGGGGATTCTTGAGTCCCATTTTAATTGCTGTGAGTGATCTACCTTGATCCCTCACTCTTGTACATGCCTGTTGATTTTTTTGAGGCTTCATTTTTACCACACATATCTAGAACTTACTTCCACTCATGATGTTTTACTTGAGCAGTTTGCCACCACCTTACATCATTTGAGAGGAACCCAGCTCAACTTTCGATCTTTGGATTCCAACAAATCTTTCAGGTATGCAAATTTCATCTACACAATTTAGCATGGACCATATGCAGATGCACATCAAACACAAATAAGGTGAATGAATGAATGAATTTTTGTTTTGTCTGTCTTCAATGTAATCACACTGTTGTGCACAAACTCCAACATGCCATGTGCATATATTGAAGTTTAGATACCTACTTTCTGTGAAATTTGATTGCTGTTCACATTAAGGATTTAGATTCATTTCACCCACTAATAGGGTAAAACCATTTTAAATGCACAACTATGAGTGAACTAAAACGTTTGACTCTAGAAACATGATATCTTATTTCATAGTGAAATCATCCTTTGTCATTTCTTCGTCAACATTTGTTTCAGCCTGAAAATTTGTTACTTTGTTTGTTATATGTTTTTTCTAATGGTGTGTTTCTATTAAGTAGTTGGTTCTACATATTCATATACCTCCTTAATTCCTTGAACATTTGTGAAAAACATCAAAACATAATGTCATGTGCATCATACACAACTAATTCCCCTTTTGTCTATTTTTAATAATAAAAAACCAATTTCAACCACCTCTAGCCATTTGTATGATCACATGATTGAAAATTTTGCTTAGTGTCTTTTTAAAATGTAGTGTCGTTTAGGCTTATCACTAGTTCTTAAATTGGTACTCAAACCATGTTCATACCAAGGTTGTCAAAACTAGATATTACTACTGACTTTGAATCTATCCTTACGTTTGTGTCAATGTTGTTCACACATCATCACAAATCACATCTGAAACAAAATCTTTTGCTCGAGTTTTACCCTAGCTTGGTTTAGTTGCTATTGGTTTTCAATTTGGTCTGAGGGTGATAACAACATCTTGACAACAAATTCATAACAAGATTGTGCTTTTTACCAATTCATAACCATTGATCTTGTTACAACCAATCTTGATTCTTTATTTGGATTTTGTTTCACCATAGGTTTCACAAAACAAGCTTAGTTCATTGTTATTTTTTGTCACCATACCTAAAGCACGACGATTTTTACTTGCACCACTAAGAAGATGCTAATAAGATGAAAACATAAAACTAGCCAAGGATCTTAAATGGAGCCGGTCCAAAAAAACCACTCCCATTAACATGGCATCATCCTTTTCCTTCTTGTGTAACCCTCTCCACCTCCCATTCTCTTCTTGCATGTAACCCCCTTTCTATTTCTTGTTTCCTCCCCCCTTGTTGGAACCTCCAACCCTTCATAGGTGCCACATCACCACCTACATATAGGGTCCCTTTGTTACTTCCCTTGTAACCCACCATCCATGTCCCATCCCCATGCTACTTTATGCCATACATGCCCTTCCTTCACCATGCCCTCCTCAAGTTGTCCCATCCACATACCTTTTTGCTTTAGGGCATTGTCATTGTCTTCAATCAACATGCTTGTTTAGCGGCCGTTTTACATGATACTCCCTCATCTCCATTGTTCCTCTATGCACATAAACTCATCTTTCTTCTGATTGTCTTTGCAATTGTTCAATTGCATCCATTAGTTGTTTACTTGTTGTAAGTGGTTCTACAACCACCGATCCACCCTTAGGTGCTCATACATCCAATTCATAAAATTCTTGCATTGCAAAATTGCTAGTAATAACATCATTTATCACCCCCTTTTCCAAAGCTACCAAGCATGTCTTGTGTCCTTACATTGCATATATTTTGTGTTCTCTTCAATTTTGCATCCATTAGGCATGTTCCATGTTTTTGGGTTTAGGGTTTAGGGTTCCATCTCCCAATGCAATACTAACTCTTCATTAGTATCTTGATAACCTTTCATCCTTTAGATCATGCATTTTTGCATTGTTTCTCACATGCTCTATTTCAAACTCCAATTTCCTTTCTACTAGGCTTTGTTCCACACCTCATCCCTACAATTCAAAAGGTATCCAATATTGTTTTGCATTAACCTTGGTAATCTATTTTTACTATCTTTTGCCCTTAAAACATGTCCATACTCATAGGTTTTGTTGTTGATAATTCTTGTAACATGGGCATTTTCATGGGACTTCATGATTGAAGTTATAAAAACCAATTCCACTTGCTTTGTTGGTTCATGCATCAATTTAAGCTATGTTTTTTGTCATTCAAATGTGTGTCCAGGGTCTTATTGTTTTCAAGTCTTTTCTTGTTTTGAATGTTGTTGTTTATAACCTTCAAGTCATTACACAAGGCATTCATTCCTTGCAACCTAAGGCTTCCCTTGTTATATGTCCACAAATTGTGTATAATTCCATGTTTTTGTGTTGTGGCACAATTTGTAACCTACACATCTTTTCACAAGCTATTCATTCCATGCAAGCTTAAGTTAAATCCCATGTAACATGTCCACAAACTAAGTACAATTGCCCATTTTGTCTTTTGCCTTGTTGCATCATTGAATCCTAGTTGTTACATGTCTTACTAACTATGAAATCCCCTTATATGTGAATCCCATGTAACGATCCATATCATTGTAAAAGGTTCCCTCTTACATTGTATGTCATTAGATAGTTGATGTAACTTAATCAAGCTTGCGTTGTAATCAGTTCCACTTGTCTTGATATCTTATATTAAAAAATGTTTAAGATTAAGCCATAATCCTTGTCTATACGCAAACATGGTTAAAAACCTTAGGCATTTGCCTTGTGCTTGTCTCCTCCTCTCACAAACTAATGTAACATGTCCACACCCTTGTAACATGTCCTCTTGCATTCTATTTTACTAGTTATTTAAAATGTAACTTGGTTTTCTTTGTTGTAATAGATCAACCCTACTTTGATGCGATAATTTCAAATTGTTGTAAGACCGTTTTGTTTACCGTAACATAATCATTATTTCTATAACATGTTAATCTTTCATTATCATGATGGTCCAAATCATGTAGGTACATGGTCAATCCATCTCTTACTAATTATGCATTTGTACATATGTACCTTCTAACCTTTTAATGTTATTCCTTGCCAAAATGCTTGCTTAGTTATGTTCTATAACATGTTTTGTCTTTTGTTATAACATGAAAATCCCAACTTCTAACTTCTGTGTATGCATTGTTGCCCACTAATATTATGTTATTTTGTTGGCATATATGTTGGTATTATGTTTTTAGCTACTTGAATGCATTTCATTACTATGTAACTTTGATGTCATAATAAATCATATGATATGAATATGTAATTTACAATTATTTTTCAAGGTGTGTACACGAATGTACATTTTGAAGACTTGTGAATGTTTTTGAAAAATATTGAAATTATAACATATTTTAAACTTTGTGGGACATGTCACATAATTTTGAAAGGCAAGAAGATAACATGGCAAAGAGGACAAGTGAAGACAATGGTTATGTTATTAAAACTTTGGATTATGGAAAGGTGTATATGGATCAAAATAAGGAAACTTTGGAAGCAAAGATTGCACGTGTTCAATAGCCACCAACATGTCCTTTTAATTATAGAAATATTTACTAATGGAATGAATATTGTGTAATACCACAACATGATGGGATGGGGCACCCATTTAGAAGAAGGTTTATTTGGCATATGTTCCATTAGATAGAGTTCAAAATTTCTTAGTTGGGGAAGAAAGTAGGGGTGATGTGCAATGCAAATTCATCTAAAAAGACAATCAAGTCAATGCATATTTAAAAAATCCACGATTGAATAATTATTCTATAAGCATGAAGTAAAATAACTCGCATTTAGTTGTCGATAACATGTAACATAAAAATTGTAACATGATACATTGAAGTTATGTGTAGTTGTACAACATTTGGAACATACCAAAAAAATGTAGAATTCAAATAGGGTTTATGTTCCACCATTTATTGAATAATTTTGGATGTAATACAAAATACATATGAAATGATTGACGTGTAATGGCTAAAATACATTATACAAGTTACATGTTTAGGTAGATTAATAATCCACCAATTATGTGTGTCATGTTTTCATTGACTTCTAAAACATGAAAATTGTAACATGATTATGTATTGAAGTTATGTGTAGTTGTACAACATTTGGAACATACATAAAAGTGTATAATTCAAATAGGGTTCATATTACACCATTCATTGAATAATCTGGAATGTTAAACAAATTTCATATGAAATGATAATGTGTAATGGCTAAAACAAATTGTACGTGTTACATGTTTAGGTAAATTAATAATCCACCAATTATGTGTGTCATGTTTTCATTGACTTCTACACAAGTATCACTGTGAATATGGACCAATAGATTTTTCTATAACCACTCACAAACTCCAACCCAATATGTGACCCATGAAATCCAAGTGGAAAAAGAGAAGCAATAAGACTATTAGCCAAGGGCATAAGCTAGGTCCTTGAATTTCCATGAAAACATGAAGGGATTCTCACAAAAAAGGTTGTTGTTCATTGACCATTAAAGAGATTTTACCTTCACCCAACAATTGCTAAAATTTGTTATGTTATTTTTGAACATGCCAACAAATTGGGTGTTATTGTCCATAGCAACATCAAATTTGGTTATAGATCAACATTTCCAACCCGCATATCAAAGGAAACCTAAGCCTTTGTTTTGGAAGACCTTCAATTAGGCCTTTCTACATATCAAGTTATGAGCAAGCACAAAGCACAAATTAAAGAGATCATGGAAAATAATAGAGACTTAACAAGAGATCTATTATTATCAGAACAAGACATTCAAAATTTGGTAGGAAAGTTTGCAAAAGAAACTTATAAGAAAGATGAAAATGATGCAAAGAGCATATGGGTCAAAACCTATAACTAGGAGCTAGAAGGATTACTTTGGATTGCAAGTCCTTTTTCTCAAAAATAACTTTTACATGCAAATGAATTTTTGAATGAAACTTATTGTAACTTGTTCTAAAAAATATGATTTTTTTCCAACGCATCATTTTTTTTTGTTAATCATTATTGAATAAATATGAATTTTTAAAAGTGTGTAAATTCCTTACAAATTCAATGTTTCATCTTGAAAAATGATCAAAATTTTAACTCATCACCAAAAATTAAAAATTCACATTTTTTAGTTTTATTATATTTTAAGTTATAACTTTTCTTAATACATCATGTAAATTACAACCATTCATATGTGGTAAAAGACTCTTGAAACTTTAAAATTCTAAAGCAAATTTAAAACATTATTTGAATTTTTAAAAATTTAGAATTTGACATTTTTAAAAGTATGAATGTTTTTTTAATGTGGCTAATATGTTTTTATCATCTATATTTTCTTCAATGAAAATTATTTTATTATATGAGTCCTTTGCAAATTTGATTACATCTAATGCAATAGGTGTACATTTTCAAACATCTTAAATTAAAACCAAAATTTAAAATTGGCTCAAATGAATTTTTATTATAAGTTCTTTGACATTCAAATGAAGGAAAAAAACCTAACTTGCCATGATTACTATGGTTTTAAATGGTGATAAAATAAATAAATGTTTAATTTTGATTAATTATGTTTGACATCCGACGCCCTTTTTGGCTCCTAGTTACATGTTTTAACATGTTTGAATGTGGATGATTGGAAACAAGGACAAAGTTTTCTTCTACCAAAAAACTAAGGTTGAAATGAATTTTTTTTTGCAAGGTTGCAACATGTTTTTCACAACTGGCATATAAACTAACTCACAAAAGGATATGATGCTATGTCATGGACATGAAAGAGGTGTGTCAATTGATGCCACATTTGACACAAATCATAAGAAGGTAGCCTTATCTTTTTACTTTGAAGATACATTGCCTTAATTACATGTAACACATGGGAATACACTAATGTTTTGTAATGATTATGTGATACAAATCCTTTGATTGTGACATACAATATTGTTTTTACATCCCACATAGCACATGTAACATGTGTTGAAGAATGTTACTTTGTAACATGGCATTGGCAACATGGAACCTTGTAACTTGGACTTTATAGCTTTTCATATAACATGTTGCAAGCTTTGTGGCCAAACTATGTTGTTGTAACATGTAATTTCATACTATATATATTAAATGTAACATGTGATTTTATCACATTGGTGACTAAACTAATGTTTTGTGTCCACAATTTCCAAACTAGTTCATTTTTGTCCACAAATTGGCTAGGACGATCTAGAGGCGTATGGAATGTTTCTATTTCTTCATCTTCTTGGTCCTTGTACTCTTCAACAATGTGAGTACTCTTCATTGTTTCCCAAACTAGCTTCCAAATTTTTTTGTTTTGTCTTTAAATACCCTTTACACCATGAGCTCCCAATCTTGCCATAGTTGCTTAACAAGAATTTTCAATAAATTTCAATAGAACATTGTTGAAAAAAGTGTGATTTCACACATGCTCAAAATGCAACCCTAGTTCCTGAAATGGCATATTCATTTGCTCACAACTCAAGATCTCTCATAGTTTGACAAAAATGTTAAACACACACTAAAAGAAAAGTATAAATTTTCAACTAAACTTTGTAACTATAAATTATTCGTACCCCACATATACAATTAAAAAAACATTAGTTGCATTAATGAAGTCACATCCAACATATAGTTGCAAATGATGACATTATTTTTTATGTCATCATAGTCCATGGATGAAACATATGGTCAACAAATACACCTTCATATGTTGATTGTATGTATGCAACTTGCTACTATTTGCCAAAAATTGGAACCAAAATGGTCACCAACCCATTATTGCCATATGGCACAAATAGTGCATTTTGAAAATTTGTAAATAAATAATATTTTTATGAAATTTATAATTTCAATCATCCATATTTTATGGTCTTAAATCGATCCACATGGCTCAATTCACTTTTGCCATGTGGCACGATAATTAAAATTTGAAAAAAATCAATTGATAAAAAAATTAAATATGCACCATCCATTTTAGATGGTCTTAAATCATGACATGTGACGCAATACCAATTTGCCACATGGCATGATTATTAAATATTAAAAATTAAATTAAATCCGCATCATCCATTTTGGATGGTTATAAATTGTGACATGTGGCATAATAAAAAATTCCACACGGCATATTAATTTAATAATTACCAATATATATTGAATTAAATATTTAGGTAAGTGAGGAAATAATAAATAGATAGTTAGATATATTTTCTTATTTAACTTGGGGTTCGTGCTATTACACATACCATTGATGATGAAATGACAAAAAAGAAATAAAGGTTTACATTTGAAAACTTTGTTATTTTCATATATATATATATATATATAAGATTCAAATTGTACAAAAGATTGCCCAATTATCATCTAAGGGGAAATTTAATCGGCCACCTTTGTTTCTAATTCATTGAAATTTTGGAAACAATTAGGGTGGATAAACATCAAATCAGCTAAACAAGTGGGGATTAAACCCTTGAATTAGGTATGTAAGGGAGAAGTTTTTATTGAAAACTAACTTAATCTCAAAAAAAATTAAACATGTTAATCTCTTGAAATAATCTCAACATATTCAAATGAAATATCACATATTTACATTTGTATATAATTACATGTAAACATGTGTATGAAATTGAAAAGACACAAAGATTCAATTTTTTTTTTGAAAGGATAGAAAGATTCCAAAAAACATTGAAAAAAATAAAGAGATTTGTTTCTCATTCAATATCTTAGGATCCATAAGGACATTTTCATTTTGAGAATATTTATTTTAATTAAAAAATTGATATTTTGATTTTGAAAATCATTATTTGAATGTGAAATTTGATATATCAATTCTGAGAATTTTCAGTTGAATTATATATAAAAAAAGATAAAAATTCTACAAGAAATTGTTTGAATTCAAAAAGTTTTATTTTAATTTGAAACTTGATATTTCCATTCTGAAAATTCCCATTTGAATTTTTTTAAAATTGAAATATGGAGTAAGTTTAGATTTGTATAAAAGTTTTCAGAATTCAAATATCAATTTATATATTTTAATAATAATAATTCCAGAATTGGAATATAAATTTTAAGATTCAATTAAAAAATTGAATTTAAATAAAAAATCATAATTGAAATATCAATTTTAAGATCCAAATATAAATTCTAAATTGAAATATTGGTTTTCAGAATGCAAATAAAAATTTGTGCATTGAAATAATTTTTAAAAAATTCAATTATCAATTTTCAGAGTTTACATAACAATTTTTAGACTAAAAAAATCAAATTCATAGAATAATTTGCATAACTGAAAATCAGTTTTTTAGATTAAAATAATAATTTTCAGTATTTAGATATGAACTTTTGTACTCATAATTAAAATATAAAATTTTCATCGTCAGGTCCTTAGAAGAAGTGGCCACTCGATATGCAATGATTTGTTGTTGATGGCTCTCATTCGGCTCTACATGTGAAACTGGAGTTCATGAGCTTGGTAATTGGCTTAACTTTTGGCATTTTCAATGTTGAGGCCCAGGTCATGAATCATGTATATAAGCAAATTGGCTAAGGTAGGGATTGTGGCAATTGTAGGTGTGGAAGCAACCAAGAGTGGGGCCTTGGTGGCATCAATAATTAATCTTTTTCAAGTTTTATCCCATCACACTAAATGTTGGTGTTGCTACAACTTGTAAAAATGCAAGTGGGATGTAACAAAAGAGAATTCAATTGATTCTTACTTTCTAGTGCTATTGGTTGTGCTTCAAGTTGTATTTGATAGTAAATCCTAAACAAATCCCTCCCCTTTAATGGTCCACTCAATTTGCTACCATAGGGTTATTTGATTGCTAGTTACCAAGTGGAGGGCATGTGAAGAATATTGATAATTCCTACACCATTAGAGTTAACTTGCCTTGTGTTTGCATGCAAACTTGACTTGTTTTACACACACATTGCACCATCTTGAACATATGACTTTCAATGAGGATTTTAACCACGCCTTACTGTTTATTACCATTATTGCATTGTTCATTGCAATTGTAGTAACTTATGTTCTGGCAGAGTGCAAGGAACTTGCTAGAAATGGAAATGAAATAAAACCATGAACCCAAAGTTTCTATCTCGTGTTTATCAAGCTGCAAAAATGTGAATTTCAACTTGAAAATGAGGATTGGAAGCTTATGTTCGAGGCGAAAAGAGGAGGATTACTCATTGGAATGTGGCTTTGGATTGTGTCCTAGAACAAAATTCACCCAAAAAAGCCTATATTTATCTACATGCAAACTTGGGGACAATTTGTGTTGCTGATCAAAAATAGCCCTAGGTATTTTCCCCATCAGTTTTCCCCAATTTGTATTTTTATTTCCCCATCAATTTGGGGTCATATTTTGGTAAAATATTTGTTGTTGGAAAAAACTAAAGTTTCATTTTATACATAGTTTTGGTTAAATCTATCACACTACTTTCTTTTTCATTGCTTATTTTTTCTCCATCCCTATCTTAGCATTGTAAGGCATGTTCAACTTTTTTTCTTTCTTACAATTTGATAATCCTACAATATTACCTTTCCTTTCTCTCCAAAACATGAACTACTTTGCTAGGTACATCTTTTTCTAAATGATTATTTCATCCTCCTTTTTTTTTAAATTGACCATATATGCTTTCCAAAAAAACTCATTCAAGGGGCACAAAATATTGTTTTGGAAATTACAATTTGACAATTAATCCTCAATTTCATCCACATCCTTTTCATGAATTTTAACATGAATTGGAAACAACATTGGCTTACAAAAGCTATCATGAAATCAACTCTATTCAATGTTGTTTTGCATGAATAACCTCCCAAGTCTTTCAAATGTCAAAACCTTGTTGACCTCATGCTTTTGACATAATAGTTTGTTGTTGGATGCATCAAACAACCATGTAATTGGGACTTCCTTTCTATTGGTGCACAAAATTTGAAATATGAAATACCACTAAAACATGTGGTCTAGAAGGCTAGCAAAGTATATGTGGAGGAGTTTGTGCAACATGGTGAGGATAGTCTATGCAATTATTGACCTTGAGACATGTTGTGTTGTTGTAATCAAACAAGTGTTGAGTGAACTTGCCTACATTTATTAATTACTTTCACACATTTTCAAAATCTTCTGCAATGAACCAAACATTCCTTGTCATGCTTGTTTTGTAGCATGAGAAATTCAGCATTCTCTATGTATCCAGAAATCCACAAACAAATTTTAAACCATAACAATCTTGTTGCAATAATTCAATATTGTTAAAGGGTTACAATTTATGATTTAGTTCTTAATCATTTCTTCATCATGAACCACCAAATTTTCGTTTCTCATGCACAAAGGCAAGAATCCCACATGTTCTCAAAGTGGAGTTTATTGACACAAATAAATTGAAGAGCTAGTAATTGTGTTATAAAAGGAATTCTACACAAAGTTGTGATCTTTGTTTTTGTTTGTGAAATACGTATGTGTATGTAGGGATTAAGGGTCAATAAACTACAAAGAGAAAGGTTCAACTGAGTGATGTTGAATGCCCTTGATTGTTTGTGCAATTTGTTTAACAAACCATCAAGGTATTAAAGGTTTTTTGACACATTTTGTTGATCATAACAACAATAAAATGTAATAAAAGTGTAAACAACCTTATGATCAATCCATGTGCCAAATGCTTATGAGTTGTTTGATGGTTGAAGCTTTATTGAAATATTATATTGCATTCATGAAATTGCAAATTATTAAAAATGACCACTTGGGTGCTCCACTTACATCTGCGTCCTTAAAATCTATAACCAAAAAAAGTCACGTGAAATTTTATGCAATTTTATAAAAATGTGGAAAGAGCATGATTACTAAGGATTAATTCGATTGGTGCTTAAAAAAATTGTGATTGTGCTCCATAATTGAAAACATAAACCAATTGCCAATTCAATTTTGGATCAAATAGGGTTGAAATCTGTAACTTGAAAAGTCTAGAAATAATGTTCCCAATTAGGGAACTTTGATGTTTGTGATGTCTTTCTTCATTAGGGCTTGCAACGTTTTAGTCTTTAGAGCTTCATGACTCCATTTCTAACAATTGGTACTATGGTCATGTAGATCTTGATGACCAAGAAAAAACTTGCTTTTCAAACCTGTAATTCTAATTGAATTTACCTACAATTGCAAATATGATACAAACACAACAAATCTAACACTAAATCTAACACAAGTTTCAAAGTTCACATCATCCACCAACAAGAACCTTGATAAGATATCTAGCAATTTACACTTACTTTTTGCAAAAAAACACTAGTAACAAAAACCAAAATTTCAAACCTACAACATAAATTTCAAAAAAATCATAAACATAATGTACTACAAGCTACCAATACCTTCTACAACATTACACAACAATATTTCATACTTACCCAAAGAAATCTTCGTCATTAGATATGTTCAAAAATCTAGTAGCCAAAATCCACACAATTCACCTTCACATTATAACCAAACCTTTCTCCAAGTCCATTGCATTGTACACATTCAACACTAGTTCATAAATTAGCATAAGAAGAAACAAACTACCAATAGTATCTTCACCAATCCAATTCCACATTTTATTGTTTAAAGTAAACTAGCCCATCATTGAACAATAGTTTATCACCGAACACTTTGGTAGATCATTTTCAATTCTTCTCCATTTTGAATGATTTAAAATTTTATAGGAGCGCCTTCTCAAGCTTTACAAATCATCTTGGAAATCCAAAGCCAAAGGAGTAACAAAAAATAAAATAAAGAAAAAACATTTTTTTGAATTGCAAAACACATTTTTTTTTCCTTTTTTTCCATTTTGACCCCTCCTACTTCATTAGTGCATAACTTTCTCATTCTTTGTTCAATTTGAGTGGTTTAAACTACTCTAAAATCACTATCTTAAGCTCTATGAATCATTTTGTAACTTTAAAGTCAATAGAGTATTATTTGAAGGGTTTGGCAATAGGCTATGAGTTGTTCGATCAATTGTTTTTTGTAAACAACGCCCCCTAATTCAAGGGGCCAAAACTTTTTCACCTCTCATCCATTTTTCCGATTTTTAGTGCAAAAGATGCACACAGAGTAAGGCTCCATATAGTCTTTGGAGACCATAAATAATGGGGCCTTATTATAAAATTGGTGAAAAACCCTACCTTAAGCGTACTATGATTGGCCTCTCTACCCTACCTATTCAAGAATTAAAAACCAAAATTTTGTTCATACTATCATATTCTTGTTGTTTCTTCAACAATGACTATGATTTGAATTCTAAAAAACTACCACCGAAAAAACAATTGAAACTTTTGCATATGAAAAAATAACTTCAATCAAACGGCCTGGTTCAACATTCTCTTCCCTCCAAAGAAACTTGTATCCCTTGCACAAACCCAACCCAGGATGACACACACCACATACCATTGTAACATAGCCTTAGTTTCCCCCTACAATTTCATTATTCCTCTTCTCTTACCCTTTTAGAGAAAGTTGCAAATCTCATAGTCAAAGACCATTGTCAAGACCAAAATCCCTTAAAAGAAAGTTCCAAATCTCATAGTGAGTAACAAGAGCAAGCCCCATACACTTGTAACATCGCAAATTTCATAATCAAAAACCACTCACAAGACTAGAACCCCTTTAGAGAAAGTTGCAAATATCATACCGATTGACAAGACTAAGTTCTAGACATTTCTATGATGCAAGATCTCATACTCAAAGACCATACTACAAAAATTCTACCACAAGCAAAACAACCTCTTGCAAAAAAAACTTGCTATTTGCCAAACTAGTCACCTAGTAGCATTCCCTCCAATAGAGAGATTCACAAAAGAAAAACAAAACATAGTTGAAATAATGAACAAAAAGCAAACTACCAAAAAAAAATTTCCAGAAATAATGCATGCCACAAAAACACCTCCTTCTTTGCTTTGCACAAAAATATTTCTTCTCCTCCCTACCTCCAGAACTCCTTCCACTCACACCTCTCTCTAATAGACAACAACACACAAACATGAGGACACCAATGCAACACAAACATGATGACACCACTGAAAATGTGACAACACCATTGGAATGTGATGACACCCAATCACCGCCACATCAAACGGTCTCCAAATCCATCCAACCCTAAACTGACCAAACCCAAACAAAAAACCTAACCCTAACTTTCAACAAAAAAAATCTAGTTCTTGTAGTCTACAACCAGCTAACACAAAATCTAGTTCTCCTAGTCTAAAACCAGCTGAAAAAAAATTCTATTTTTCCTAATGTGAAACGGGCTAACTTAAAAGCCAAAATCAAAACAAAAAAATTGATTCAAGAGTCCCTGCAGTGGCAGGGCATAATAAAATGGTATTTGTAATACGAAAATTACAAAAAGTCCAACATGGTATTGCATAATGTGGCATATTGTTGTTGGAAGGGTGCTTGAGGGCAAACACATGCAAGAATGTAGCAAGTAACAAAGAAAAAAGACTAGGTGTGTGTGTGTGTGTTGTCAATTGACAATTTTGTGTGATATTCATTACCCCAATTCTAGGATTCCAAATTGTCTCCCACTTTTTTTCCTAATATACGGCCAAAGTCAATGTTAAGAGCATCCCAAGTGGTGAATTCTATCACAAAAATTGGAGTAGGAAAAGTGATATGGTATTATAAAAATGGATTGTGGCACTCAAGAATATTGCATTCTTTCACAAAGGTGATATTCGTAAATTGACCCACTTTAATTGGCTAGTCATGGTGATTGGCCTAGGTGTCAATATTTAAATGGTGTTAAAAATAAAATATTGTTCAAAATTAATGATTATGGGTGGGGTGGGGGAACACTTCTCTACATTGACTATTGATACTCTAGCCCAAATGAAGGGGCACCACTAGAGATGCCCTAAGGAATTTAAAAATAGACACAATGCAATTGTTACAAGTCAAAAAAAAAGAAACAAGTCCTTAAAACAATGGAGCAATATTTGCAATTATAGTAAGCCCATGGAAGTTAGATGGTGAATAGGCAAATAAGTTTTAGGTCATATCTCGGTAAAGGCCTTGTGTAGGTACTAGGGTCGCCAGATGGAAACATTTAGTTATATTATCATGTCATTAGTAGTCAAAATTGTGAACAATATTTCAAGCATATTTATGATAAATGATTAAGTGGCTTGTGGTTGATAATTATGTCCCCAAATGGTTATTAACAAATTGGTTGGAACTTGGAAACACTTAAACAAACCTGAGGCAAGAAGGGGTCACATAGGTACTTAACACATATGCAAGGTCATGTATAACGTGAATAGGTAAGTGGGTGCTTTGTAAGGCCCTCCTTCCATTAGGCCCCCCTGATCATGAATTTTGCTCTAAGAGCAACTTTCTATTACATTTGTTCCATCTAGTTGTGCTCACAATCACCTCAAAACTCTACAAATCAAGCAAATCAAGCTTTCATAAAATGGGGAGCTTCATGAGTTGTGGTGAGGCAACTTGTGAGTCATTATAAAATGACATTTGTCAGTTTGTAATGGGAACATGTGTTCCTTTTAACTTGCCTAAAAAGTTCCCTCCATATGAAATGTTTCTAACATCAATTACCTGCACAAATTTTGAACCCAGTTGCAACTGTCCCATGGAAAGTGCTTGTCAATGCAGCAGCAACAAACAAGTCTCCATTGGGGGAGAGGAGGGGGGTGGGGGCTGGCTTTCCATTGAGCTGTTGTGATCAAGACATATTGTGTGCAACTGTGATCATAGCAGCAGCCTAATGGAAAGAGACCGATATTATTGAGTGCAATTATGATCACAACAGTTCATAACAGCCCAATGGAAAGAACATCATGTGTAATTCTTCTCTCCCCTGGAAAGTGCTTGTCCATGCAGGAAGAAACGAGTCTCCATGTGCGTGAGTGAGTGAGGGGGCTTTCCATTAAGCTGTTGGGATCACCACATATTGTGTGTAATTGCGCGATCAGAGCAGCCAAAAGGAAAGAAACCGATATATTGTGTGTAATGGTGATCACAATGGAAAGAAACCAATCTCGTGTACGATTATGATCACAGCAGCCTAATGGAAAAAAGGAAACTCTAAGTAAGTAAATTAAGACCAAAGACCATGAAGATGGTCAGTAGGTGGTTTGTAAATAGGTAGGTAGGTATGTAGGTGCAAAAGTGAATGGTTCAACTCATATGCTGAGTAGACACGGGTGGGGACGTTGGACTTTAACGTGAGTGCGACACTAGGTGGCGCGTTGCCACTTTAACGTGCGCGCAAAGAAGGGGACTCTATTAGCGCCTAAGAACTGCGAACTCGGAGAATTTTCCCTCGTTCTGTTCTGTTTTGTTCTGTTCGGTTCTGCTTCCAAGTGATTGATTTCTCCCTTATGGAATTCAATCTAGTCGCTGAATTTGCTTTTGAATCTGTGGAGCAACAATCTGTTGCAAAAATGGTGAACTTTTGATCCTTGGGCTACTAATAAATTGGTTTGCATTAAATTCTTTTGGAGTTCAGATCAAAAAAAGAGTTGGGTTGCATTTGGTCTGTATAATTATCTTTTGGGTGAGAGAAGATTTTTGTGTTGTTGCATTTTCTTGAGTCACAAGAATTTGGGTTGCTGCAGAAAAGAAAACACATTGAAAAGAAACAAAGGTAGCTACTAATAATACTACGACGAGTAGTGTGTGCTGCAAAAATCTGTTGCAAAACCGAAAATTGTGAATGTGATCGTTGGGTATGTAGTTTGTTTGCATTTTTGTCTCTTGAGTTGAGGAACAAATGAAAAATTGGTTTCATTTTTCTTGGGTCACAAAGATTTTTGGGTTACAGTAAATTTGCTGCGAGTGTGCATGGATGCCACTGTGATGGGAAGTCGACCACTTCCGCATGATGCACTCGTCAAAGTGCTGGTCAGATTGCCTTACAAAACCCTAGCACGCTTCCGAGTTGTGTGCAAGGAATGGAACGCACTCATCACTTCCAAGAGCTTCTATCTCCAGATCTTGTCTGTAGAAAACGCGCAGCAGAAACCGTTTCTGCTGCGCATTCTGCCTCATGATTTCTCACAAGTTATGGCATACAATCCCACACGGATGGAGTGGCGCTCTCTCTCTTTGGCTTTCCTGGAACCCATCTTCAAGAGCCAGAGGCTTGTAGCGACTGGAGGCGGTTTACTCTGCTTTTACGGCACAGTCAACGATGGTGCAGAGGAGGAGGAATCTTCTGCTGACAATAAGAAGATGTCTAGGTTGTTGGTTTGCAATCCCATTACCAAGAGTTGGGGAATTCTTCCCCATCTTGAAGAAGCTTTAAGCCTTGATGATGCCAAGGCCAAGGTGTTAGCCTTTGATGAAACATCCAAGAGCTTCAAGCTTTTCTTGGCAGATGTGCAACATGGTGAAAATGATTCTGGGGTTGTTTTTGCCCATGTGTACAATTCTGCAACCCATTCCTGGACTACCACTTCCACAGCCATGGAGCAGAGGTATACCATCACTGATGACAATGAGCATGGAGTTCTGGTGAATGGGTTAGTTTACTGGACCACTTCCAGGATGTGGAGAGTGGGTGATCGTCAGGGATACACAGCAGGCATGTCCTTTGATATTCAATCCTTGAACAGCAAGAAGTTTGCCAATTTCCACATTCCTTATGGTGGCCACTTCAGATTCTTCCAAGGAGCTCCTCCGGGAGGAATTGTAAATCTCTTGGAGCTTCAAGGCCAGCTCTCCATTGTGGTACATGACAGATTGCTGGCCAGCTCTCAGCTCCTGTTTCAGCAGGACACCAAAGGGGAATGGCAGGTGATCAAGATACTGCCGCCAGATTCCAGCCTTACTACAACTGGATCTGCTGCAACTGTACCTCGGTACAAGTGTTTGGGGCAAGGCGAGTTTCTCTTCTTCGCAGGAGCAGTGTCAGATGATGATGGCTCCTCTTTGATCTCCTACAACTTGTTAGAAACTACATGGAGGTCTATTGTCAACCCTCCTCCAGGTGGTGGTGATGGTGGCAGCAGTGGTTCAGGAACCTTCAGTGTTTTCCATCCATCTTTGCATGTAGTGTAAGATGATGGGCACCTAGCTCCATCAAGCAGATGTTGGCCTCATCAGGCGAGTTGACCTGAAATCATGTCTGAATCATCTGCTTGTTTGCTCAAATTTGCAGCTAAAACGGTATTGAATTCAGCTGTAGTATGATGGGATTTTTCACTCTGATTGCTTCTTCTTCTCCTACAAATTTGGCAGAGAGAATTGGTCTCTGGCATGTGGTCTTTCTTTCTTGGATTCAGCCATGGGTTATGCACAGAAGCCAGTCTTTCCATTTGGATGAAGTCAGCTGTAATTTGAGACCAGCAATTTTTTCACTCTGATTTGCTTCTTCTTCTCCTACAAAATTCACAGTCTGGCATGTGTTGTTTCTTTCTTGAATTATTCAGCTATGGGTTTTGCATGGAAAGCAGTCTTTTTCCAGATTTCAACAGCAATTCCTTTCCAAAATTCCTCAATAGCAAGTATTGACAGATGGACATTTTGGATTGTGATTGAGACAAACGTAACCCCTTCTTCCCCTACACAGAGATATTCAGGTCCTGTCTAGTTTGTGACACAGAGTTCCTCCCATAGTTTTTGCATCATTGGCCTTTTTGGGAATGTAAATCTGCAAGAAATATTTGGCCTAGATACTAATTCAACTCCTCATTGTTGGTGCAGCTTCCTGTAGAGAGAATGGCAGACTTGATTTTGCAGCTGCAGATATCAAAGTTGGGAGAGGGGGGCTGGGGGGAATGGGAATTATTACACCCCTTGATTGACGGCACAAAATTTGGTGAGATGGTTCAGGTAATCGAGATGCAAAATTGTGATAAATTGTGTGGATGGTGCAGACACAGTTTGAACAATCAGTTTTAACTATTTCTGTTTGTAAGGAGATTGGAATTTTATGGTAATGGGTTTCTAGATGCATATTATATGTTGAGAACGTAGACACTTTTCCAAATGCATTTTTGTTGAGAATGTAGACACTGTAAATGTTGTGGACAGAACTTTGATTGTGGTTGCTTTCTTGTCATATATTTCTGCATACAACTTGGTTGTGTCACTATTTCTCATTGTAAAGAGTGGGCACAGCTCATCCACTGTCACACGATACTGAAGTATATTGTGGCATCAAAGCCTGGTTGTGTTAGCATTCTCATTGCAACAACCAAGCCAAGGAGATTGGTTGCAAAGAATGGGTATGCCTTGTACATCATACCACAAAACACTGAAAGAGTGTTGTGTCACAGCTTTCTTGATACCACGACAGTGGAGGAGAATGAGCAATCCAGAATGTACAAAAAATGACACAACCATCAAAAGGTGGGTTGCATTGTTTGCATGCATGTGAAGAAAATAATAAGGCACCCTTCTCAAACTTGCCTAAAAACACGGATTAGATTCTTTCTGGCAATCTGTCAACACCTTATAAATTTGTAACATCCTCAAAAAACTTTCTAGGAGGAAGATTCTACCTCTTAGACACCTATCAATCTTGCAAATCTAGATTTTGCTCAAGACACTGGCACGAAGGTTTCCTTCGCTAAGTAACTCTAAATACAAAGGAGAAAGATTGATGGAAAAACCTTGACATTGTGTCCATACCTTTCAAATATACAAGAAGGCTCATGCTCATGCAGACAACAGTAGCGTCTAATCATGACTACTTGGAAAAAATGCACAGGTGAACACTGATACATGTGGGCTGGAAAAATGAAAAAGCTAAAAAAGCTTCCCACCCATTCATGGTGGTGTAATTAGGAGTCACCAACTAGTATCAATCACCAAGGCAATAGATACCTTTTGGTTGAACAAAATCAGTGAAGACTACTGCAGCTCCAAACTTTCCACAAAGCTACTTTTAGTGGTTCAGCTGATACATCTCAAATAACAACCCTCTTTATATGTCATCAAAATTGCTCCCAAACTGGCTTCCAATGTCTCGGCAACTTTAAAAGCTGATCACAGGCAGATTCTGTTGCTAAAAACACTCCAAAATTGTCTCTGCTAAACTCAGCCATTTGAAAGCTGATCACTAGCAGACTCTGCTGGCAGACTCTTACTCCGTTTTCTGAACTTTACTGTCACTCCCATCCTGCCCATCTTCATTAAATCGCTTGTGTTTACCTTGTGCAGAGGGGGATACTTCTGAGTTCTTGCCTCCAGCATTATCATCCCTGTCTGAACGACCTTTCCATCTCCCTCCCCGGCCACCTCTGCGTCCACCACCTCTGCACAATGTAATCATATAATGAGTATGAAACTCATTTCTTCACAAACTACAAGCAACAGTGTCTCTTCACAACATCTTGCATTGGCAGACTCATTAGAGATCCCCACAAACTGTGATTGGCAATAAACGAATCCTAAAAGATGCATCTGAGGGCTGATTGACGTACCTTCCCCTTCCTCGGTTATCATTGTAACTACCACGATTATTCTGATACCCTCTGCCACCCCCATACTCACGCTTCAAACCTTGCCCTTGTCGAAGCTTCTTCCAATAATCCTTTTCAGCTTCTCCTGCAGGTTGAACCTTCACTAATTAATCTCTAAGCATGGCAGTCAGCAACAACAGTTTTTGTTACATCTTCCAACTTTGTGCATGTTATTTTGCAGAATCCAAGTAGCTCAGTCCTCCCATCAACTTCAATCCAGTGCAAATATGCTTGGCCACCCTCAAATCCACTTTCAATCAAACTGTGTTAAGCATCAAGCAATGTGTTTAGCAAAGCTTCCATAGATCTGCTTACACAGTCATCCCCCTGCAGCTCAAGCTAGCCATAAAGAAGAAAATGATGCATTCAACCCAATATGTCTTACCCAGACCAGGCAGCATTCAGGTCACCTGACAACGCTTCACAGGAAACGACAATTCCATAGGAACCATTTTAGAAGCGAAGTGAAGAATCTATTTAGCTTCTGCTATTAAATTTTTAATAATGATCAAAAAGTACCATCAATACTGTCCTGAGAGCTTCTGCATAGGAATTGTAGACAAAGGCAGGGAGCAGACACCCACCTTCAAGAGCCTCAAATGTGACTAATTGATTGCCAATTGTTAGGCCACCTTCAGGAGCCATTACAGCTGCAGCCCGTAGCTTTTGTGCCTCCTCAGGCTGGTCAAATCGTACAAACCCAGAAGTATCCCCCTTGGCATAGTCCACATACTACAAAACCCACCACAGGATTCGTGTAAGTACTCATCCACAACTCAAGAACATGTCTAGGACATACCACACACCATATATTGAACTTCTGGTCAATAAACGCCTTATGAGATGACAGCATACAGAATCACAGCCAACCTTGGATCAATGTAGTAATACTAACCAAAACTCACTACTGTTCCAGAAAGAAAAGAATGGGTAGCCTCTGAACGAAGACACACCCGGATCACTCCAAACTTGGCCAAGGCACCTTTGATGGCCTCCCGACTTAATTCTTCCTCTGCAGCTTGTGCACCCTCTGTGGGCACAGCCTCTTCAGTGTTTTCAGTGCCAGAGGGTCCAGCAGTTTTGGCAACAAAGGATACAATAAGTCCTTTTGTAAAACCATCATCATCCGTTGATTCAGCTGCATCTGCTCTGAAATATGAAGCAGTCCCAGATGAACACATTCAGTTAAGAAGAAAGTAACATACTCTCATGTAAAACAGGTAAATAAGTGACTTAAACCAGATACAAATATGGCTAGTAAACAACTGATTAAAATGTCCATTTCATTCAATAGTTACTGTCTGGTTGATTTGACCAAGACTGCAGGATTCACCATCACAAGTGAGTCAATGTCAAGTCTGTGACATTTTACAAGGGCAATATTAGCCTCCGATTGGACAAGGGGAATATGACCTCACCTCCTATTCCACTGATTATCATTTGTCTTAGACTTAGTGGAGCCATTGTGTGCAGGCTGGGCAGAAATAGCCTCCTGACGCTCATCAAAAGTCTTCCTGAAAGACAGTAAAGCTTAGTAAGGTTAAATCAGCAACAAAAGACTGTTAAATCATTGCCAGAGACATAATCAAATAGATGGTGATATCCCAGAAAAAGAAATGTGGGAAATCAACAACATGATAAAAACTGAAGCATCATACTTGGGTTCAAGCTCCAATGCAGCACCCTGGCAGATCAACTCCATACCCAGCACCTTCTGTGCCTCCTCCTCAGAAGAAAATTCCACAACTGCAAAGCCAGAGGCAGCACCCTTGTTTACTGGATGCCTTGGGAGACGCACACTCTTCACCTGCAAAAACCTCTCTAATTATGGTAAGTTTTAAACAAAGATCATTTCATCCATCTTGCATGTTCTAGTTTAACAAAGAACAATAGCTCTACTCAAGCACTCCAAAGCAAATGACATATTTGTTATCCTGGAAGAGCAAAGTGAAGTAGTATACCTCTCCATATTGAGAGAAGAAGACTTCAACCTCCTCCCGAGTAATCTTCCAAGGGAATGGGTTGGCAGCAATGCTCCGTGCATCCACTGCTGCTCGCACAGTCTCTGGTTTCACCAACTTGGTTACACGGCCCACTTTCAAACCTGCAATCATCAATCACCAGCCCAAATTCCCTTATATATGTGCCATGCTGCACTAACGGCCAGAGATGAAAAGAAAGAACAGATCATATAGTCCCCTCAAGAGGACACTTGGTTGGAGATAAAAAGGTAAAACCATGCACACCATCCTCAGACAGCCGCAGGAAAGTTGACTTTCTGAGAACTTCAGCAACAGCAGCAATGGTGGTGGCTGGAAACTTCTCTGGATCTACCTCCTTCACACCAAGATGACCACGCATCCTTGTGAACGAACACAGGAGTGAAAGGTTTACCACTATCACAATGTCAAGGGCTCTTCATGAAAAATTGAGGGAGGAAATCTATATTAATCATCCCAATTGAACAGGACTGAAAGATACAAAAGCAAGACTTCAGGCATGTGATGTGAAGCATAAGCCAAAACCCTAAAGCAACCCCAGAGGTTGCACACAGGATTCATTCATCCCAAATTGTACATTGCAACCAAACCCAAATAAACAGAAAAACCAGATGAATGAAATCACATTCCACATATTTCCCCATGTCACCAAACAATACAAGAGGTTAGGATTTTCATTTAATTTTAAATTATGACTAAAAATGCACATGCAAGATGGTAATTTCAACAGATTTCTGCAGCATATCTTCAATGCTGCTTTGCAACTCAAAAGCAGTGAGATTGGATACATCCATCTTCAGCTTCATCAATGGACTTGAGCAAAAATTGGTCATTAGGAAGGTTACTGTCGCTGAAGTAGAATTCCACCTGCAAGTCTCCAGACAAACATGACACACTTCAGAGGTTGGGGAAAAAAGACCAAATCAAGAAAGCACAGTAGCTAGCTAGCTAGCTAGCTAGCTCACTTCCCCCTTCCTAAACCACAGACGGTCATCCTTCGGGCTGATTTACAAAATGCAAAAGAAGAACACAATGAACACCCGCCTCTCGCATTTTTCAACACCCACACACACACCATACATACATACACACATAAAAGCCATCCATGAACCACAACCAGACTACTCGGAAACTGACTACAATCGATGATGAGACCAAAGATAAAACCCTGAATGCAAACCCTAGCTACAAGAAGAAATGAAAATAGAGAGATAATTTGCACTCCTCACCTGCCGAAGGACTTTGGCTGCAGTCTCATCATCCAAAGGAGCTGAAGCAGCAGCAGCAGCAGCAGCAGCAGCAGCCATGATTACTAAATTCTCCTTGGAAGATAACAACAATCAAAACCCTCCCTTTGCAATGTGTGTTGTTGTTTCCGATCACAAGTTCTAGTCTTTTCTGCCTTTTTACGGTTCCGCTTTCTCCAGTGCACTACAGAGACAATGACACTACTTGCTCCCTTGGAATGGAATTGGAGAGCAACAAGATTAAAAAAAACAAAGGGGATAAAAAGATGCGCGTGGAGTGAGCGACGAGACGACTAGCGCGGCGGCCACTGACCTAAATCCTTTGCTCGACTTGCGTGCGTGCGTGCGTGCGTGCGTGCGCGCTCGTCTCCCTCGTCTCTTTGTCTCTCTTTTTTCTCTCACAAGGCGCATTTAGGCAAGCACCTATTGCCGCGCACTCAGTTTGCTACATACTTTTTATCTACTTTCTCAACCTTTTTAAAATTTCTTTAAAAAAATTAATTATTTAATTATTATTTTAATAAATCTTTTCCCCTCCACCCAAATAGGGTTAAATTACAAAACCCTAATTTTGGAAAATAGGATTTCAAATTTCATCATTTTCAAACTTGGGCTTTGCGAGTGTCGCTATGCACTAGGGTATCCCACAATATCATAGTGACAATTGATTCACTTTGCAATGCCACTTGAATTGAATTGAAACTAGATTTCATTGAATTGAATTGAATTGAAACCAGATTTGATTGAATTGAATTGAATTGAATTCAAATACATTATTTTAATTCAATTGAATTCTAATTCAAACTACATTCAATTACAATTCAACTAAATTCAATTTAACAATTGAATTAACATTAAGATTCAATTCATTTAAAGTCCCAGTTCATCTTAATTTAATTTAACAATTGGATTAAGATTCAAATTGAATTGAAATAAAACAAAATGCAAATTGGGTAGTAGAGATATTAGAGATCTGCTCATGAATGAAGATGGTGTTGCAAAATAATAATAATATTAATAATAATCAACTCTCATGAATCATCATCATCATCATCATCATCAATGCAAAATTTGCACATGTTCTTATGAATATTGTTTTCTAACATTGTTAGATTCAATTCTTCAAATGAACCCACACAGACACAAATCAAGAAGTCTCATCTAATGAGAAATACACATGAACTCATACATATTGACATATATATATATCTCTTTTGTTTGGTTAATAATGCAATTTTGGTGCCACACAACTTGCAAAAGAGTACAAAGGAACTCGAATGAATCTTGTGTGTGCACAAAGTTTATTTTCACAATTGGCACTCAAATCACCAAATTTATGTACAAAAATTCCCTTCATTTCATTGAAGGTTTTGTTGTGCTGGTTTTTTACTACCTGTTTCTTATGTGCAAGCCACATTAGTCTTTGCAACAAATTAGGAATTTCCAACCAGAGAGAAAGCCTGCTGAGATCAGGAATTCAGGATTCAGATTTTGGTAAACAGTGAGTGGGTGGGTAGGGTGGGGTGGGAGAAGAGCCTTGCAGCAATAATAGATAGGCTCAACATCCATACACGGGGCTCAACTTGACACTCTCACAAGTCCAAACACCAGCTTCGTGGTGCAATTGCAATCTAATCAGACCAAAAACTTTGTGTCTGGCAAGTGAAATTCCAAGCCTGGGCTGGGGCAGGGGGGGGCGGGG
>Ga0209208_10001608_pt1 | contig 31975 bp, 22 predicted proteins | sample S1TSphfallax_3_FD_187694 | JGI IMG/M metagenome (GOLD analysis project Ga0209208, IMG submission 187694) | Host-associated microbial communities from peat moss isolated from Minnesota, USA - S1T2_Fd - Sphagnum fallax MG (SPAdes) (version 2) | ecosystem: Host-associated > Plants > Peat moss >...
GATTTCGGGAGTCCCGCGCGGGAGTCCCGGGAGTCCCGGGACAAAATTTCCATTTGGATGCCACCCCCGCAACGTGTCACAGAGTATACTATAGGGAGTAAGGTGGTGGCTTACTCCCAAGCCCGAGGTGTGGTGTGTCAAAGTGAGTCCAAGTTCACCCGTGGCTGTCCCAACACCAAAAGGACCCAGAATGAGTTCTAACCACTTTGTGTGGTTTCTTCAATGCCCGTGTGAGTGAGTAAAGCTTGTCCACTCTTCCTAGTCTTTCCTGGGACTTCTAGCACGCCCCTTTTTACCCCCCCCCTCTAGTGCTGGAAGTCGGGATCGTGCCCCAAGTTCCAACCGCTTCCGCATTGCTGCATACTTGGACCCTCAAGTGGGTCCACAAGGAACTTGGGAGCGCGACATTTCTTCTCCAAAATGCCCCAAGTCCTCATGCATTTGGATTACCAGTCCCATTTTGTCTTCTAGCTTTCGTAGAAACAACCCTTTGAAGTAAAATATTTGATCATGCAAGTGATAATTCAATATCCTCTTCCTTACTCTTTTGCACTCCTCAAAATCAACAATGTCTGGTAATGTTCCTTCATGTAACAATTTCATGCAAATTACATCTTTCCAGATGTCACTGTCCTTTGTGTCCGTCCTACACCTCTCCTCCTCATCAAATTCTGTATAAATCAAGTCATGCTCACTAAATTCAAACAATTCTTGGGCTGTCAATACTAGCTCCAATTACTGTTGTTTGTCATAATACTGAGGTTTCTTTCTTTTCAATGCCTATCTCACATCATTATCCTTCAAAATTTCACCTCCTTTTCTATCTACTGCTTCATTTTCCTCAACATGTGGAGCCAGTTCATTATGTTAATCATCTTTTGGTACAACATCAAACATATAGAGTTGATGACTTCTGGCATAACGCCAATGGTTGATGCCAAAACAACATTCATGATGTTGTAAAAGCCTTTTTCCTTGTCTCTTAAAACTGAGCCATTCTAAACCCTTACTAGTATGAACAGAGAGCATCTCATCTTCTACCCCAAGTGTGTTAGTTCATATACTTCCAATGTCCTGGATTTTTTCACTGAAGTCATCATCATCCATGGCTGGTCCCACTGGATTTCTACTTAATGCATCAACATTCGTATGTTTGAGCCTTGGTCAGTGCAATATTTTGAAACTAAAGTCTTGCAACATATCAATCCACCTACCTCTCTTGCCATGTGCATTTGATACTATTGCCAACCATTCAAGTGGTTAATGATCTATTCGTAAAATGAAATGGTTCCTATGCAGATATTGCCTAAAATGCATAATGCCCCATATCAGTGCATAGCATTCCCTTTCCATGGGGTGAAACTTTTTGTGGGCTTTTATTAAATTCTTATTGCCATAGGTCACCACCTTTCCAAGCTTGCCCTCCTTTTGTGACAAGATGGCTCCAACACCTTTTGGTGACTATTCAACATCAAGACAAAATTGTTTCTTGAAATCAAGCCGTATAAGTACAAGTGCATCAACCAGTGCTCCTTTTAGTGCTTAAAATGTTTGTTGACAACCCAGATTCCATGCAAAGTCAACATCTCTTTTTGTCAACTCAAATAGCAAAGTAGCTAGTTGTGAATAACCTTGAACATAATTTTGGTAATATCGAATTAGACCCAAGAAAGACCTGATGTTTGTGATCATCATTGATTTTGGAAAATGCAGAACTACCTTAATTTTACCAAAAGCTAGTTTGGTGTCATCCTTACTAACCACATGGCCTAGAAATGTGATACTTTTTGCAACAAAACAACATTTATTTGGGTTCAAGTTTAGGTTAACTTCCCTGAGCTTGAAAAACATAACACCCAAATGTTGAAGATGTTCTTCCCAACTTTCGTTGTGTATGTTAAGATTGTTAACAAAAACCTTCACGAACTTGTCTCCCAAGTCTTTAAAAACCTCTGACATTGTTTTGGTAAAAGTGTTGGTAGCATTTTTAAGACCAAATGGCATGACCATCCACGCATATAACCTAGGTTTAATGATCAGTGTTGTCTTCTTCATATCCTCAAGAGCCATCCGAATTTGCCAAAAACTCGACTGCAAATCTAATGTAGTAAACTAAGATGATTTGCCCAGCTGGTTAATCATGTCATCCACAAGTGGCATTGGAAATGAATCCCAATGGGTTTCTATGTTGAGAGGTCAAAAGTCTCCATAGAAATGCCTACTCCATCCTTTTTAACTAGGAGAGTGACGCAACATGCATATTCAAAGTTGTTGGGCTTCATCTTGCCCAAATCTACCAGGACATCAATTTGTTTTTTTACTTCTGCCTCTTCCCAATAGGATAATCAACCAAGAGATACCTTGCAAGGTGGGAACCCTTGCATATCCATAGAATGTTCTCTAATGGTGCAACAACCCAATTCACCTTTGCAAAAACATCTTGGTAACACTCCAAAACCTTCTAGAGTTGTTGTTGCTTCTCTTTATCCAAGTTAGGGTCAACCCAAATTTGTTGGTAGATCTCCCTCCATCTTGTGCTCATCTCATCATTGTTAGATGATGCCAATTGCTCAGTGGAGTTGTTGTTAAGGTCACCACCTTCTACTTGTTAAACTTGTAGCAATATTGGAATTTCTACATAGTGTGTGGACTCAAACATGGCATGTTTACTTTTCTCTGCATCAAACACCCATTTAAGCCAATCTACATAGTCATATGCATCTGTTATTTCTTCTTCCATGAACCTGTCAAACTATTCTTGCAGTATCAATTGCAGGATCTATTGTGGTCCTTCTGACATCACCAAATCCTCAAAGTTAGTATCCTTAAACTCATCTTCATCATTAATTTGTTTAACTTGACGAGGTCCTCCATCACAATGTTCACTATTATCAGTATCAATATCTAAATTTGAAGTAGATGCATCTCCTCCTTTGGGCATGATAGGACTGTCTTGATCCGAGATCCAATCAGTGATGTTAGAATCATCATTGACATGTGTGTTTTTCAAGACAATATTAACATCCCGCATCAGAGCTTTTGAGTTCATTCTTTGTAGTTGATTTACCATAGTCAATGGCAACACCTCCACATTGGCCCCTGGACCATGTCTTATTTGGATTAGGCCTCATTCCACATCCACAATTGCACCAATTTTTATCAAAAAATCCAAGCCAAGCAATATGTCATAATTGTTTGTGTCTACCACCATGAAGGTCATAGTACATTATACGCCTCCAACTTTGACAAGTACTTCGTTAATTCTACCTAGAACCTATGTAACGACTCCTGATGCAATTTTATAAGTCTCAGACCTAGTAACTAGATGCATTATGCCCAATTCTTTGACCATAGCAATAGCCATCATAAACATAGATGCTCGAATATCTACCAGCCCCTCCACAACATAGTTGTTTATTTGCACCAACAAATGCAGGGTTTTGCTCCAATGTGTCTTGTTGATGCAAATCTTCCTAAATGTTGGAACTGCAAAAACCATAAACATTTGATTGTCAATCACTTCTAAATCCTTCTTTGTCTAGCCAATCTTACTAGACTTTCAAGGTGTTCCAATTCCCCTAGAATCATAAGGATTGTCTCCATAGGTGAAAGGGAAATCTTCCCTTTTTTGAAGTAAGAAAGAATCTTGGATCTGACTAAAGTGTCCTAGTTTATACCTATCCCATCTCCTGCAACTTCAAAGGTCGATACAGCTCCTCATGTTGTTACGTTAACAAACATCCTCCTTTGGGGCACTCGAACGTAAGAAAGAGATTCTCATTCCCACAAAGCTTGTTGAGCTATTGTATGGTTGCCTTTTCATCATTCAACAATACCTCCAAAAAGGTTGTTGCTCCAGAGTGGGACTTCCCATCCTTGGGTTTTTTCCAACACTTGTCTTCATAATGATTTAAACCTAAATATAGAAAAAACATTTTATTCCATAATTCTCTGTCTTATGAAACATGGCACACTTGGTACATTTTGGCCGTGGTTCATTTAATCTCGAACAGGTGGTGGCCAAATGGTCTCCTCCTTTGCAGATTTGGCATACTCCAAACATAATGGAAGAAAATGATGCCTCCGGATTGTGCACATTCCTTTTGAAGAAATTGATAAGTGTGTTGTTTAACGCAATGACTTGTTTCTTCATCATGGTCTCTAAGGCTCCCTCTTTTTGCTCCTCTTTCAAAGGTTCATATGGTGTTTCTCCAAATTCACCCAACACTTTCTCTAGTTTTATTACAACTCCCACTAACTCTTTAATATCTGTAAAAGTCCTTACCACACACAACTTCCGAATTTCTAGCCTTAATCTGGCTAGAAATCTTCTTCTATGCTCAGCATCTTGTATTTTGCCCCTTTGAAACAGCTTGTCAAGACATTCAAAGCATTTTTGAACTGTCTCTTTGGGTTCTTGTTTGATGGTACCAAGTTTCATCTTGATGTCATCAACATCAACGTCTCCATACTTCTGTACTATTAGAGTCTGTAATTTAGCCCAATCAACTAGTGTTGGCTACAACCTCCTGAACCATTATTTAGCCCTACACTTCAAATTTAGCTTTGCAATTTTAAAAAATTTGTCTACATTTAAATCTTGTACTTCCACAACCATTATGAGCCTCTCTACCCAGTCATTGACATCCTCATGGTCTCGCCCTTAGAACAGTTTATCCATCCCCTACGAGCTAGTGATTTTGAATGTTCAACTTCAATCTAAAATTGTAACGTCTTCTGCTACACAAATGTCTTGAAACCACTTTCAAACAAACACAGTCCACACCCCTTTCTCATCCTTTTATGCTATTATTGAGTTAAAGGACCCAAATCTATTGGGATGGAAATGGCATTCATTAGGTGTATGATATACCATTCCTTTCTAAGATATCCGACCCTGTCCTTCAAACACACTACTATTTTGGAAAAAGAAATAACACCATTGGCAACCACCTTACTTTTGCTTCAGAAGCACCAAAACAACTCAATTTCATATATATAAACCCTGAAGATTTCCATTGATTATTGAGTTTAATTGTGGCTCCATGAAAAATCAAATCCGAGATGCCAAGTGCGACAACCTTCCTCCTAAGAAATAACTATTTATCATCTGAATTAGTTCAAAAACTCAGAATGATCTCCCTCTTCTACTGGTCTTAAAGGCACAACATCAGATGGTAGGGTGGAGAAATTTTGCTCATCTGTGGACTCATGTTGGCACTGCCATCTTTCCTTTGAATTTTGCCATATCCTCTAACTTATGATGCGGGATCTTGATCCATAGTGCTCCACCTTAAGAAGATGATTTCCATTTTGAAATAAGTCTTCCACACCATGGATGTATAACCTAATAAAGTGGTTAGGTGAAGCAAGAAGTTTGGGAATCCAAATGTCTCCTATTCTAGGTACATTACGCTACCTCTCAAGAATTGAAAGTGAAACTCTACGCAAGGTATGAAGTGTAGTGATATTGCCTATGTAGCTTTGAAAATGACCCCCATCCTCTTGTTCCATTTCTTATTTTCAACCAAACATGAGAACGTGTATAAAAGCCATTATGAGCTATTTATACTACCACATCCCCAACCTGAACTTCATTAGGATTTATACCTATAAGCATCACTATGCCAAATCCCAACAAACATAGAATTACAACTCCTATTTGGGGTCCATCCTGCCTCCTTTGATGATCGAATCTGATAACTAGTTGTTGCTCATGAACTTCTTGTGTAACCTCATCTATCCCAATCTCATCTACATTAAATGATGACATACTATCCTAATTACCGTCGTACCCAACCACATACAAGTTTGAATAATGTTCCAAATCTGACCACGCTCTAATACCAAAAGAAAGGGGTATAAATAATATCTCCTTATTACAAATCCAAATTCTATGCAACAATTTTTGCAACTTATATCCTACTAGTCCAACACTGTTACAACACCTTGGTGCTACTATCCTAACAGAACATGAGTCTCTATATTCATGTGAAACTCCAGACAACACATACTTGTCATTCCCATCTAGATTTCTATAGTAATAGCCTTCAAACTACTGCCATGAACAATTCCACACATTGTGAGTGTATGAACTAATGGGATCTAGCTTGAGGTTAGAGCTCTTAATGTTCATTTGGTTTAGGGTTTACCATATGAGATAAAATGCAAAGAAATACTTGGCTTAGTTCTATAAACAAGTTGACTTATGGGTATGAATTAAAGATGAGTAATATATGCCAAGTTGGCTTGCAACCACTTAGGAAAAGCATAATTATGTGCAAAATATGGGTCTATGGATATATTCTGTAATCTTTCCCATTTTGTTCCTCTCTTACCCGCGTTCTACCCAACCCAAGGATACCCCACTAAGGCTTTTGGCTTTAACTCATTACACATTTCGGTTCCACCAAGATCCCATGCAAATGCATCTCTTTACATGCTCCTAATTCTACAGCTCATACCTCTTTTGTGCATCATCAGCCCTCACCATCAACCCCTTATATAGCCTAAAACTAACAAGAACACAAAGCCTCCCATGATGTAATCATTGGCGTAGCGAAAATTAAACAATAATTACTGATCTCTGCAAGCTCCTAATTCTACACAATCTACAATAGATGCAACCAAAACAACATACCTTTCCTTCTTTGCCTTTGAACTCCCCTTCTTATATTCGTCTTACAACATCTTATTTCCCTTCTCCATTGAATGCTTGCAACGCCTTTGGCCACCCATTGTTTGTTGCCAACATGTTCCACATAATACACAAACAAACAAAGTTTCCTACCTAAACTCACAAGTCTTTTCCAAGCAGTCATCACAACCATTAATAAACAATGATAGCATAAAATCCGTCGTTTGCACGAAGAAAGTTGACAGCGGCTAAAAACAAAAAAAAACTAAACCTTAAAATGAAGTAGTGTTCATATGAGAGATATGCAATTAACTTGTTGTCCGGTCACAAAAGTACTTGTGCAGGTGCTAGTTTACCCTAACCCACTAATGTCAAACTACGGTAAATTGACACAAGGTGTATTGCCGTCCACATGCTTCCTCATCCTCTATGTTGTGCAAGGTTTTACACCTAATTAGTAATTATCAATTAACTTGCAAATTGTTCTATTCATGACATTTGGTGTTGCCATGGATAAAAGGAGCAATCATACTCATCCTTTTCACCTTGTTTGTCAATCTTTGTATTGCAGAGTAATGGTAATTGAATTGAAGAGCAAGTTTCTCCTCCCTTTGATGTTGGTTAGATGATGTAGCAGTATGTATAAACTTTCCATCTCCTCTTGCCATAGAAATTTATTCTTGATCATTCAATACATGTAAAGATGTCTTACAAGTGTTGTCTGCAATATTATTCTCTATATTTGGTTTAATTGTCCTAGTTACCTTACAACTTAACGATATATTATTGTCCCTTATGAATCCACAATACTAAGACTGGTAATCTTAGTTGTAGCCTAGAGTAATGTCTCAAGTTTTGAAGTTCCTCATGATTTTTCTAGTCAAACATGCCCTCTTATTCATGACTTTCATATGGATATTTGACAATCCTATCTGTACATGCTCCCCCTTACTATCAGTGCTCTTTTCTATGGTGAATTATTTTTATTGTGGCAATGAAAAAGAAAAATCAAACTGGAACATTTTGCCTGGTTTTTTCCTAATTGCCAAAAAAAACCATTGCCACTTTGGAGAAAACTTTGGACAGCCTTCCAAAAACTGTCATTAATACATACTGAATCTACCTTGGGATGCTGGCCACATACTCTTTCAGAAAACCTTTTTTTTAAATAGCTTAATGCTTACTGTATCATTACTAAAGATTTCATAAATTAGCAAATCAAAGATTAAATATGTATTCCTCTAATGCAACAACTTGATGCCCTTCTCTTACTTTCTGCACTACAATGCTAAACAATCAAATATTCTTGCTTAATTTTTTACAACCTTACTGTTCATCACATAACAACCTTCCTTTCTTTTTTGCGACAACATGCTTTCAACAAGTATTTTGGGTTCTACTGAAAGCATTACAATAGGATTTGCATTCTCTACTAAAAGCAACAGAAATTACCAGCATTGGGCAATTTCATAATTACTAGTTTCACTATTCAAACAAGTACCACAACCACAAGTTAAGCCTAACAAATTGATCTGCTTAACAAACAATTGACTTGGTGGTCCAGCCAACAGCATTCACATAGAATTAGAATCCATGAGATGGTCACCAAATAGGAAGGCTGGGTAAGTTATGGGATTGACAATTTGTTCTGAGGTTAAAATGGTACTCTGGAATTTTCCTATCATCAAAGTCAGGAAGGGATGATCTTGCTTTCTGTAATAGGTTCCACATTCAATTGCTTCTCTTAATCTCCATGATCACATGATGGTAAAAATTTACCATTAGAACTCTTGAGAAACCTATATAAGCATGGACTGAAGTACCACAAATTAAACAAACTGGAAATTTGCATACAGTAGCTAATCAGACAAAGGGAATCTTCATCACCAAAAGATCCCATCATTTTGCAAATTTACAAGCAAGTTAAGAAAGGAGGTGATCAAGGGTAATCAACAGATTTGAGATTAGGGAAAATTTGGCATATTTGTTCATGGTTGACCCATTTAGCCCTCATTCCTTAAACACCCAAAAGCACCCCACAAGCTTTGCTAGCTAGGTATCAACCCAGATTCATGAGTTGTCTTTGAGAATATGAAGTACCTATCTGCTGCCACCATCAGTCAATTTTGCAGCTCCTCCAGGTCCTTCAGAGAATGCAAACTCTGCTTTGCACAAGGAAGCACAGGTGAAGGCACCCAGTTCAAAAGCTGCACCTTGATGCCTATGTCAACTGTTGTTGAAGTTTGATTCCAGTTGTGTTGTAAGCTACAACTTTGTTCCAACATTTTGAGCACATAAACACTCCTTGCAAAAGGGATAAATATGAGTGCATATGTAGCCCTTGAAAAAGGGTCAATTGCCCCTTGCTGGCCAAGCTTAACTCAAATCCTGTGTGCATTTGCACAGAATCTAAGTATTTAGATAGTCCAACTTCTTACCAGTCCTGCATGTTCCTTACTCTGGAGGGTGTAGAGCCTCCTCAAGTATGTGCATCAACAGCTGTTTACAGCTGCTCATGAGAAAACTGATGAATTGGTATCTTTGACTCCCAGATTCCTCATAGAAAAACAGTTCTTACTAGCAGACAAAATGCAGCCTGCAATTTAAACTTGCAACTCTGCTATTCTCACACAAGGCCCCCTGAGCCTCACATCCCTCCTACTCTCAGCCTTGCCAAACTCTGCCAGACCTGTCCACCAGCACCTGTCCAGCTTGTAACCTTTTAGCCTTCCCCTCGAAGGCATGTGATCAAAACCCTTGAGATTTATCTTACCAGGGCTGTATTGATCTAGATCTCCGGCAATCATAAGCAATGGACATGTGAAACAAGTTATTTCTGCCACTTTCTCATAGATGGCTACTTAACTGGGCCATAATAAAAACTAAGTCCAGTGTTGACATCCTGATGCACGTTCCCCCACGATACATGAGGCGAGATACCCACTTGCCATCTCTGCTCTAGGAATTCTCTTCCTTCATAACCGCAATTTGATGGCAGTGATACACTCCATGTGTGTTGAAGCACAAGATACATGGCATTGCCAGCTTGGAGAGGAAGAAGTAAAATCTGATGTGAGGCAGACCATGATCGCTCCACAGCAGGCAACATTATGTGAATAAACATTTGATGCTCCCTACCTTCGAACACCAAAATTCTCAAATCAAAAAACTTTGTAAGAAGTCATCATTTAGGCACTGGATTGTACGATGCCACATTAGTTATCCTGTGTGTCAATGTCTGTCATCCAGTAATGGTTGAATCAAACCTGCAGGGCATACCACAAAGAGGATTAAGTGACTAGCCCAATCATTTGACCCACGATTCAAAAATACACATTGAAAAACAGTTCACACATACATTGCAATCTGTTCAATGACAAATTGATAAGACATAAACCATCAATAGGAGTCATTGATCCTTGTGAATTTGCTAACAAATACCATATTTAAAGAAAGAGACTGAAATATTTACCATTGGGATTGCCCTTGACTTCACCTTCGATACATGGCATGATTAGTTTCTTTCCAAATTTCTCAGCAAACTCTGCAATGACCAATTTAGTGAGAAGAATTCCTGCACAGAATGCTGCAACCATGAGCATTTTGAACACTGCACCCCAACCTTGGCTTGAGATGTAGCCTGTTAGCAATGGCCCAATAGCTGCCCCAACAGACCCAGTTCCATCAATAATAGCTGTCACTGTAGCAAGTGCCTTCCCGTTCGCTCTGATAGATTTGTGTGTTCCAAGATCAGCTGAGACAGCTGTTGTAATCAGGGCATAAGGCCCATTAATTAGCATCCCAGCAAGCATCATAAGTCCAATATTTACAGGAAGTGAGATGCCCCCATACAATCTGTAGAAGTAGAGGGCAGGGATGGCAGAAAACATGAAGCTAGCTGCTGTTATGGCCCGTGCTTTCAGGTGATCTGACACATATCCTGCCACAATACCTCCAACTACACCCCCCACATCAAAAAGGGTGGAAAGGTTCCCTGCCATCTTATCATCAAGAAACTCCCCTGCAATCCCTGCAACAGAAAGAGCTTCATGAGACTCAAAATCAACTTGAATGAAGAAAGCCATTCTATAAATGAATTCATACATATATTCTATCTCTGAATGCTTTGTCTCAGTTATGTTACAAAGAATCCCAGATCTACTACAAGAGCAACATCCAAGTCCATTTTTTGACTGAATATAGCCAATCAAGTGTGGGGTATGCGGACAAAGAGCACCCACGAGTATGTCTTATGTAGAACGGTAGCCAATACAGGAAAGTGTATGCCACAAGCTTTGAAAAGAACAAGCAAAATGCAAAAGTGGCAACTCCTGGAATCCTCCATGCTTCAAAGAAGCCAATGGCAGGTTCCATCTCAGAAGACAAAGGTGCTGCTTGCTTCTTCTCAACCTTTTTCACATCCAATAACCATTCTTCTTCCTTCTGGTTGTCCTGGTGCCCTTCTTCCAAATCATTCTGTGGCAGGCCATTTGCAGTATCTTTCAATGTCACATTCGGATCCACTGTGCGACCTACATCCTCAACAACCAACCTGCCTGATGCTGCCAGAGCATGAAAGAGGATAATTAGACATGAGCAAAATATGAATTTTGATACAACCACTTTCCTTCCTATTCTGAAGTCAAGGAGGAATCAAGGGTCTCTCCACTGTGCACTACCACAGTTCAACAATTTTAGCAGACAAAGATTGGCTGGATTACCTTCAGCAGGATTCTGTGCATGTGGTGATGGCAAGCCCACATCCGCTGGTTCAACAACAAGAAACAAAAAGATCATGAGGCCCCCACAAGCCATCAAAATGCCAGGGAGCAAAAATGACCATCCCCAGCCGTACTTGAGGACGGCGGCAGCGATCAAAGAGCCAAGAATGTTGCCAACCGATGTGTGTGCATTCCATATCCCCATGATCAATCCTCTCCGACTCTTCCCGAACCAATTGCCCACTATGGTCACCACCGACGGCCAGCCGGTGGCCTGAAACAACCCCGCAAAGACTTGCACGGTAATGAAATAGGATAGGTAGTGTATGTCGAGCCAGTACCCTAGGCCAAAGAGGCACACGAAGAGCCCGCTCGCCATCATCCCTACTGTAAGAAACAGACGCAGATGCAGACGATCTCCAAGATGCCCAGCGAAATACATCCCGATAGCATACGATGCAAGGAAGGCAACGTCTACCTCCCCTAGCCTTGCCTTACCCGTCTTCCCGTCGAACGGCGGCCAGCCACGACCTTGCAATGTCGCCGCTGCTCCGTCCTCCAGGGTTCTCCATCCTCCTGTTTGATTCTTCGATTCTTGTGTAGCAAAAACGCTGGATGCTTCCCTCTTGGCGTTGGAATTCGCTGATAACAAGTAATTTGCGGGCCATGTCTGAAGATGAGGCAAAACGTAAGGAGAGTAAACACCGGACTGCATGTTATCTTCGGGATCCAACACAGTCTTGGCAATACTGGGCGGCTTTCGGGACATATGATAGAACGCATAGGAAATGAAAGTTATGATCAAGACCGATGTCCTATAAGCATTGAAATTAAGATCCTTCCCTCTCAGTCTCTTCAGCAATCTCAACCCCGCAGGCAACTGTTTGGTGTTCGCCATGATTCCTATATTCCACCAAAACAAAAAAAAACAAAACAACCCCGATCTTCCTCGATCTACAAGATTCAAGAAATACTTGCTGGTTGCCAATCCTGCACCAGGTGTAAATCTCTGTAACAGAACGCAATACAAAAAACTGTGCTAAAATCCAACAAAAGTGTCACCACTTCCAACTCTTCAAGTACTGCAACTCTGCTACCACAAAAACAACATGGTTGCAATCTTTTCTAACCAATAAGGAACGAAGATTTGGACTGCATCATCCCTCCTGTCACATCAATTCGTAACAAATCCGACACCGGAGATCAGTTCCGGGGTTACAGAAAAGAGCCGAGAGACTCAGAAACCCTTCCTTTGATATCCTTCCTTCTCTTGAAGCTTGTTTTTTTCGTGGATTTTCTACAAACTTCACGCTACATCTCCTCCACCGCTGAAATGAAGTTCGAAGGAAACAGGGAACCAAAAACAAACCTAAAAAAAAGTTCAAAAACGAAGGAACAGAATGAAACCAATGTCGATGATTGAAGGGCCGGAGGAATCCGATGGAAGCGTAGAACACCGCAATTTGCGTGCAACTGAGACTTGGCTTTGAAGCAAGAAGCGCAATACTTGAGACGCGTGCGGTTGCACCAGGCTGAGGGTGCAAGTCAGAGGAAGAGAACAGAACGTACCGCGAATTTTCTGGCGCAGCAGCAGGTGCAGGGCATGATGCCGGCGGATATCCGCATAAAACCGCAGAGCTTGGACCTCGTCTGCAATGGCGTGTCGGAAGGAACCGGAGACGCTTCCACAAACTTGCAGCGTTTTTTTTCTTTTTTTTGAATGGCGAAACTATATCGCCAAAATGCGAAATCGAAAAGATTAAAAAAAATCGAAAAAATAAGTGATTTTAGAGGTTTTCAATCGCCAGAAGTGAGGAGGAAAAAAGAAATTTAATCGCCAGATTCATATGTGTGTTTCTCATTGTGTAGCCCAAACATATTAGAAGGATAATTCAAGATTTATACTTTATTTCTGGTTTATAGCCAGATAGGTTTGGCTAAATCTTCCTGGGAATGGATCGCCACTTTTAGATAAATAGATTTCCTTTTTAAAACGTACTGCTGCAAAGCAGCCCCTCTTTTTTTTTGACGAAAAAAGGCCAAACGGCGAAACTGCCAAATTTTCTGGCGAAAATCCCCATTTTTCTTAAAATCAATTCGCCAGACTGCAATCCCTTTTTAAGGAGCGAGTGGCCACAAGTATTCGTACTGGCTACACTTTTAAGGTTCTCGGAGAAAAGTATCGCCAGTTAGGTGAATCGTGACGGAATCTGTGTCGGGATACTCGCCAGTACTGCGACACTTAAAAAATGAAAAACAAAATGACTGCTGCAAATCGTGAAGTTTCCAGCGATTTAGGGATGCAGCCGTCCCCGTACGCCGCCTGGAACATACCAAAAGCGACGATAACGTCAGTACAAATTATTAAATTGTAATTTGTTTATTTAATTGATGGTGTGTGGTCAATGCCAGTGGGGGTCCACAGCAGTGTTTTTTTCTTCGGCGAATTTTCGCAACCTGGCGACCAAAAAAAAAGGGCTGGCGAATCCAACAAAGGGATTTTTAAGATTTTAAAAAAACAAATCGCCATATCTTGACCAAAAAAGCTTAAAACTCGCCAGATTTAGACAGTGTGTTTCTGTAGGTCGCCAGAACTAAGCAGGATTCCAAAAAAGATCTACTAGTCCACCAGGACAATCGCCATTTACTGCTAATTAATGCTGAGGTTCGTAGCCAGTGCACCTACTTGATGAATTTTATTTTTTAAACACTGGTCCACAGTGCACACTCCACACCACACCAGGGCTGGGTTTTCTTTTTGCCAATTTTGCATTGTATCCATTAACTACACTTGGCAATCATCCACAAAGAGGAAATTACGAAATTACCTGGTCAAATTTGGCTACAGCTTAGACAAGATATTTTTCTTAAATCAATAATCCTCCTATATTTTGGCGAGACCTTCTGGAACCTTATTGTCTAAATTTGGCGATTTCAGAACCTTTTTTCCTCGCAGTTTTCTAGCGACGTTGGTGCGTTTTTTTTTTGGGCACAAAAAATCTTTGGATGTGATATTCTATTTTATTTTTGTGGTTGAAACCTACTGTCTAAATATGGCCACTTTTCCTCGATTTGACGACTTTGGTGCATTTTCTGGACAAAAATCCTTCTTGTTGGGTCTTTTGGGTCCCCATGTGGCGAGAATTTCCCCCAAATAAAAATTATTAAAATTATGAGCTAGTATAAAACTGGTACAAGGCTCATATTATAAATCCCCTTATATCAAGACTGGGCTAGTAATTTCAAAGGTTGATCATTGTTCCCAGTGTTGTATTGGTAATCTCTAGTAAACCATAGGTATGTGCACATGTGTGTGATGGGTATCACAAAACCTACCCATTGGGTATGTCCTAAAGCTCATACCCAAGTTGTTTGTAGTACCTACTTAAAGGTTTTTGGGCATAGACCTTACTTAGTCTTGAAACATACCAATCAGGGCATTTTTAAGGCTCCATATTGTGTTGAGATCAATACTTAGGGGTGAGTGGCTTAGGTTGGGAAGGGTAGGTATAATGGCATGAAGGTGATCCGTGTTTTTGACTTGAGGAAGTATTATGGAGTTTGTGGCTAGGACATTGATAATGGGAGGCGAAAATCAGCATTTGCAAGGTTGCAAATTGCAAGTGCATGTTTTCTTCTTTCTTTGCTTCAATAATCCTTTTCTATATATGCAATTGCTAGGATTTAGGTGGATGCATGTTTTATGCTACTAATGGGTTTAGTGTGGGCTCACTTTGCAAAGTGTATAGGTTGTGTTGATATCTTTGTTGTGATTATGGACAAGTTTTAGGGTGACCCCACTTGATTTTTATTTTTCTTATGTTGCAAAGGTGTTTGTCATTTCAATATTTGTGTGCTATTACTTGTAAGGTGCAAGGGTTTTGGTGCCATCTACTTTTGTAGGACCATCCAAGCCTAGGAGTCCCATTTGGTCGTTTTTTTAATTTGTCTTTTGCAACTGTTAGTCTACCCATATTTCATAGAAGGTGTCACGTTTTTTTGACTTTGAAAGGTCTATTATTGAAGAAGGGGGGATAAAGGTGTTATCATAGAATGTCCTGAAGTTGCAATATCCCACACATCTAGGCAACAACGACCAATTGAAAGCCTTTAAGAGGTGTGACTTGTACAATAAAATGCAATATGAAAAATGTTATACCAATCACTAACAACAATGCAAAGTTTTGGGTGACATCTCATAAGAATAATTTCATTTGACCATTTCATCTCATAGCTTGTGTTAAGGAAGCAATCGATGTACAAGCAACTCAAATCATGAAATGCACTTTGTGTCATACTAACCTTTTTTTTGTAATGTGTCCTTATATTCAAACAATAACATTTGCAACTACAAAGGTTATTGCATTATAACCTTGCCCATGGCAACAAATCTTTGAAGAAACACTTGTACAATGAGCACAGTAAAGAATTCTACAAATACAAGGTAAAAGCAAAAGCCAAGGACGGGGGGTTATGAAATGTCAAAAATCCAAAAAGCAAATTGATGTATAACCTTCATCAATTTCATCAGTTTTTTGGGTGGTGGCACAAGTTACTCCAAGAAGAATCCTACTCAAATCAAGTTCATCAAAGATCTAGTGTTACTACATGTTTGTAAAAGGTATGAAAGCATTTTAATTGAACTAAGTCTTTTTGAAAATGAAAAGAAATCCAAAGGTTAAATTCCATGCATGCAACCAATTTGTTTCAAAACACATTCCTAACATGACCTAGTAGCATGGTACAAAAAGAATGGATAAGTATGTGTTGCCTCTATATCCAATTGTGCAAATATGACATTTGATTAAATTGAATATCCAAAATATATTTGATAAATGAAGTTTGGTAGCCTTGTAATGTTAGAATACAATGCAAACATGCAATTAAAACCCACAACATTTCTTTGCATCACAAATTTACCATCCAATGATTTAATAATCAAAATCATGTGAAGTTCATTCATTCATGGGTTCATACATTTCACACATAGATATCATGCATTAAAAACATGTCAGATTTATGAACATATAGGATGATACAAAGTTCTTTCATTCATAAGTTCATACTTCACTCATCAACACATTGATCCATGTGCCAAATGTGATTTCAACACACACAAAACATATGAACCCATGAACAAACAAAGTTCCCACAATTTTCATTATGAGATCATTCAATGTTTTATTTTTAAAGTAATGAGTTAACTAATCAAGATGACATGGAAAAAGTAGATTAGATATTCAAAATATATTTTTTAATAGTCATTTTTCACAAATTAACCTAAAATTCTTATGACCCATCAAATGTCACCATATATTATTATGTGCATGTGTATATAAAATGAATATAAAATAACCAAAAACTTTTTTTAATATTAAAATATGAAAACACTCCTTCCAATCCTTCAAAATAGCATTTGGATAATTTATATTCATTAAATTTATTTCAAACTTATACACATGTTCCCATAATACATTTGAAACATTGTTGTAAAAGTAAAAAATTGAAAAATCAACATTAACCTAACTCACAATTGAAAAATATGAAAAATTAAATCAAACACACCTTTCATGAGTTTTTATTTTTCACTTTCTATGTCGCCTTTGCATATATGAAACACCTAACACTACAAAGCCAACATTGGTTAAAATAATGAAACCTTTACTAACATTATATTAATTCATAAACAAGACATTAAGATGTGTGAAAGATATAAGGGAGTTAACTTGAATACCTTGGCATCATCCTTTTCAAATGAATGGTCAATTGTGAACTATTGCAACTAACGACTCCATGTGCAATTTGTAAGGATGCTAATCTACCTCCCTACAAATGGAAAACATTGTTGAAAATAAGCTTTGATAATAAAATTTTGTTTTTCCAAGAAACTTAAGAATTTACAAATGCCATCAATATTTGCTTTTGTCAATAAAATGTTCATTTATAATCCAAGGTACCATGTGGGAAAACATGGGTAGTGGCTAAAGCCATGAAGAAGACACTTAATTTAGTTGTGAAACATGTAGTTAATCAAATTTGAAGTTTGACTTCTTTCATATGTTTTGCAAGCGACCTTGACCATCAATGTGAAACTACAAATTAATGTCATTATAAACAACAATGTAGCCCCTACTATAATGTGCAAACTATGATTTACAAATAGAGATTTTATAAATTATTGAATGTTTGTTGAGGTCATGAAATTTTTTGCCCCATTTCTATCCATATTTTAGACTTTGCATAATAATATAGCACATTACATGATGAGCTTCATGCTTGACCCAAGGTACAACAACCAAGCTAATGTTTGTGGTTAAGAAGGAGCAATGGAGATTGTTCACAAATATGGCTAGTAATGTCTACTACCTATGCTTGTCAAGTGAACAACTTTTTTTGACTACTAGCCCTCCATTTATTGCAACACCCACAATAGAGCTTGATGATTCCTTGTTCGGTGGTTTATTGTGTACTACTTAAGGTTCAAAAGGCTTTTAATTGCAAAATATTTAATGTTTTGGCAACATTACACTTCCATTGACAAATGTGTTGAAATCAAATTGTCACAAATGGTTGAATGTGACTTAAGGTAACATCAAAATTGGGTACTAGAAGGAAAATTTATAAATAATATTTTCATTAGGAAAAAGTTGTATGTTTCCAATTAAGGCTTTTGATTATTTTTCAACTACAATTTTAGTTGCAAATGACACTTTCAATTACAAAATGTTTTTGCAACTATTGAAAAAAAAAAATTTAACGTTGAATCAACCCCAACACACAATTGAAAACAACATCCACATGTCACCTTGGGATTAAACAATGGGGTGACAATATTTTAATTGAAACATCATACCATTTTAACCAATGGATAATCTCAATTAAATTGTTGACTAAGACATTGAACATTTTGTGCTAACAAGCCAATAATGAACTTCATTTGCCTACATGTCATCTCATTGTGGAATCTAAATTTCAACTATGTTACAACTTTTTTAAACAACTTCAACCCTTACTGTAGTAGCACATGTCACATGGGCATTAGTTATTTATCATCAAAATGAAATAACCAATGTGTGCCATGTATACAATGTGAAAATATCAAAATTATGGTATATTTTAAACTTCAATGTATTACATGCTATGTGGATAAAATCAATATATCATGTAGACTTTTTTTAAAGTTCAAATATTACACAAATTAAATTTTTCCACATAATTTTTAATGGGAGTATGTATATGTCACATGTGTCAAAGTAGTGAAAATGTTGGAAAATAATTATGAGATAGTTGACATGTAGTTGTAAGACAGTTGAAAAGTAGTTGTGAGTTAATCAACATGTAATTGTGAGATGATTGAAAAATAATTGTAAGTTAATTGTCATGTAATTGTAAGATGGTTAGTGTGTAGTCATCACATTTTTTTGCCATTTATACACAAGATAACCTCAAAATGTTCATAATCAACTATTGATTCAACATAATCATAATACATTTTATAATTGTGACAAAATAAATCATGTTCATCTTTAATGGACATTTCAAGTACAAATGACATTTGAATAATAAAAAACTCCATACAAAATTGTGTAAATTGAGTCAACAAGGTGTGAAAATTTAATCATATTCAATTGATTGACACCACATATACAAATCAAATCAAAATGGATATAGAATTTGCACACAATTATAACAAACCCACTACTTATAATAACAACTTGATGGCATCAAATGTGGTGAAATTGGATGCAACTTCACCTTTCCTCTCCTTATCACTTGTGATGATTTGTGCACATGCCAAAAATAAATATGTAAGAAAAGTTGTCAATCAACTTTAATGAATTTAGACTCCTTTTCAAACAAAAGTATTATGATAAAAAGTATTACCCAATGTTGAAGAAAAAATAAGGGAAAAAAATCAAATTTGAAAAATTGAATGGCTTATTTATACTAACAATTTGCTTGCATAAAATGTGATCTCATTGGATGTGTCATTTTCTTTCTTCTTCAATTGTGAAAATTTGTAATATCCTGAAAAATAAAAAATAAAAATGTTAATCAATTTTAATGAATAAACTTTCTTTCAAATGAAAACACCATATTTCATGAACAGTAAATAATAAAACATTTTTTTATAAAACTATGTGAGCAAAATGTTTAAAAGTTTATAGATGTTGAATTAGCACAAGTAGAAGATTTTATAATATTTGAAAAAATATATAAAAGATGTAATTTGTGGAAAAAAAAAATTAAAAGCAAAGTTAATCGAAGCTTCTACAAGACATAATCAATGGAAGTTTTAAATAACATGATTGGAGAAAGTTTTTAAAAGTTTATAATCCCATAATAACTTACAAAAAGTTTAATTTATGGAACTTTTTAAAATGTTGATGAACTTTTAAAAAGGTCCATTGAATAATATAAAGAAAAGTTCAAAAGGCACCACCCTTCAATCTCATTATCACAAGTTATGGCCTTTGACCTTTCAATCTCACTACCACAATTTGTGGCCTTTAACCCTTCAATCTCACTACCATGCAAGATGTGGTCTTTGATGTTTCAATCTCGTTAACACAACTTATGACCCTTGGACTTTTAATCCATTTCATACTTAGTTTGTATCATGTTTTGTTCAAACAATAATGTCATTTAATTATTGTTCAATGTTGAGTTCATTATTTATGTCAAGGATGAAACAAAAATAGAACTTGGAGAAAACTAAAAGACTTGACAAACAAGAAATACAATGTCATGGACAACAAACTATGAAAAAAAAATTCAAAAGTTTCCAAAAAAAATTCAAAAAATATGATTAAAAGTTTTCTAAATGTTTTCAAAAAAATCTTGAAAGAATATGCTTGAAGATTTATAAAAGTTTTTAAAAATATCCATGAAAAATAGGCTTAACAATTTCTAGAAGATGTAGAATTAATAGAAGCTTATAAAAAAAGCTTTCAAAAGTTGATAAAAGCTTATAAGAAAAGTTTTCGAAAGTTGATAGAAGCTTTTCAAAAACATAGCCAATGAAAGGTTTTTAAAAATGTGGTCAATGCAAGTTTCTAGAAGTTTATTTAATATAAAGTAATGGAAGGCTTAGTTGATGAAACTTTCCAGAAGGTTAATGATTTTTTTAAAGGTTCCATTGGATAGTATTAAAAAGAGATCAAAAGGGCACTACCTTTTAATCTTGTCAACATAAATAATTACCTTTGTACTTCTAGTTCATCTCATGTTTAATTTGCATCATGCCTTAGTTAAGTTTTAAATGCCTATTTAATTCTTGTTCATTACCAAGTTTCTTATATGTTAAATCTTTTAGGTTTTCATGTATAACCAGTTGATGACTGGTTGAACATGGGGTTGTATAGTTTTTTCATTCACAAAAATTTCAATGGAATGAGGTTGATTGATTGTACAGTTATTGTCACATCCAATTTCATGCACCACTTTTATGTTAAAAAATCTAGTTTGTGACAACATTAAAGAATAACTCCCTTATTTGTTCCAACTCATTTTATGTTTGTCTTTGGTCAAAATGTGCACCCAAGAAGGTTCCCACCTTTGATCATTTTCTTATTGCAATGATGTTATTGGTTCTTGTCCACTTGTAGATGATCACACTTCATCTTGTTCATTAGGTATTGATATTTCTTCTTCTTCACTTGAAGGACTTGGTTGCTCTATTTTTTCAACTATTGATTGCATTGCCAATACTTTTGTTTCTTCTAGAAATGGTTCCAACTTGGTATATTTAAATTATTTATTTATTAATTATAACCCTCTCCATTTATGATAATATTTTGGATTTTTGACAAATAATTCTACATATTTGATATATCATTCTTCAATTGATTCCGTAAGTGCATTTAGATCACTTTACACATTGACCTTTGGTTAACCTTGGTTCTTGCATTTTGTTTTTTTGTTTCCTTGGAATAAAGTTGGGTATGTTTACATCATCATCAATGTGCTTAACATTGGAACAATGTAAGTCCACATGACATCATCTATGTGTACAAAATTCCAAAAAGGCCATGTATGTAAAAATATGAAAAATGAGAATTTTGGCCTTAGCCCAAGGGCAAATCATGAAAGATTCCCTTGGTTGGGGTCCATTGACATGAAAGATACCCTATCAATCTCTTCTCTTGGGCCCCATGCTACCTAGGGTCTTTGGGAACAAGCTTATAATTTTAATATGTATTTTTTATATGAACATATTTTACATCCAAGAAGGCATGGTAACATTATGAATTTTGGCCTAGGTTTCGGGTAGGTTGTAGAATATTCTCATGGCTTGGATTCTTAGGACATGTCCGACACATTAGACATATCCTACGACATGGGCCCTAGGCCACAATGTCCAAGCCCCCAAGTAGTCTAAGGTCATTTGGTCTAAACCATGTGCCACCCATGGCCATAATATCCTAGACCCCATGCTATCACATCCCAACCCCTAACAACCTAGGATCATTCTATCTTAGGCCCCATGTTGTTGTGTACTAAACCTTGGGCCTTCTCCTAGCCCCTAAGTAACCTAGGGTCCATTCCATTTTGTCATGGGCCCATGATGTGCAATGTCCTAAAGCACAGACCACATTGTCGTAACTGTTAAAAGGTCTAAAATCACTTTTCATGGCGGTAGGCCACTTGTCCTAGGCCCAAGCAAGCTATGGGGGCCTCAAAGGACCCATTTTTGGGCCCAGGCACCTAAGGGTCTATTTTTCTCATGGTCCCAGGGCACCCTGTTTTGGCCCCCAAGTCACTTGTCCCAGTCCATGTGCTATTTGAACACATAACAGAACATCTAGGGTCAACTTGTGTCATGGGCCCAAGTTTGGCTTGTCTCAGCCCCCAACCCGTGATTTTCTTATGATAAACGTTTTTGCAAAACTTCATTTTTTAGTGTAAATTAGACAAAAATGCTAATTTTTTGGGAAGAATCACCAAACTTTACACACCACAAAACTGAAAAAAAAAAAATCATAAAATTCATTACCCCCAAAAATCTTTTTTTTTTTTTAATTTTATGATGATAGCTAAAGTGGCAACATCATCCAGAAGATGATTTAATTAGATTTGGCTCCGTTCTATATACGAAAGTATGAAAAGACCTATGTAAGGTGGCTCTAGGTGTTTAAAAAATCAAAATAAAAAAACTAGCCAGGTCCATGTATTTCCAAACATTAGAATCGAAAAATCAACTAGTTTTAAATTTCAAGTATTTAAAAAATGTGAAAAAACCACGATACTTTGCCAATATTCATAGCTCTTTGTCAATTCTTTGCAGGTTTTTTTAATTTTTGAAGTTTTCTTATAGTCGGTTTTGGGGATGAAAGGTTTCACAAAATGAAAACCATCAATTAGATACCTATATAATTGATCTGATATTTGGCAAAAAACTAGTGTTGTATTTAAGAACTGCCCAACATTGGAAAAAACCCATGTTGGGTGGTTCCTTAGGTTCTAGGAGGAACCTTCTGTAGGACGGTTCTTAATATTTTCAAGGGACTGGAATGGGTTGGGTTTTTGTTCCTTTTCTAAAACAAATATGAAACCCAATTCTAGATCCAATTTTTAATTAATGGGCAGTTTTGATTCTGATTTAATAACCACTTTCAAGCTTAGGCTGGTTCCATAACCATGGAATCCAGCTAACCTCCAATTTAACAATATCCAAATATCAAAATGGACAATGAAAAAAAACTAAAAACCTTGAACTTTTATCTCAAGAAAAATAAAATTACAAAGTTATGAAATTGTCAAATGAACTGAGACCTGCTTTCAATTAGTATATTCTTACAACCTAGACCCTTGGGTTGGGTTCCAGTTCTCATATCAATTCCAGTTCTCATAGCAATTAATTTGGAACTGGGTATCAAAATTGACCCTCAGGTTCGGTTTGAGACCTAGTTTTGAGTAGATTCTTATGAATCAGACCCTTGAGTCTTGGTTCAAATAGCAATTTGGAACCCATCTTTGGGTCCAAATTTCTACATTTATTTACACAGGCCTTTCCCTACTTTCATATCTAGTATGTAGCCAAATCTAATTAAATCATCATCTGGATGATTGCCACTTTAGCTGCATCATAAAATTGAAAAAAAAAATCCCCTTTCCAGGGGTAATGATTTTTTTTTTCCAGTTTTGTGGTGTTTATAGTTTGGTGATTTTTCCAATTTTTCTAGTTTTTCCTGTTTAATTTACACTAAAAATGAAGTCTACCAAAAAAATTATTGTAAAAAGTAATCATTGGTTGGGTGTTGAAACAAGCAAACCTTTGGCCCATGACACAAGTTGACCCTAGATGGTTTGTTATGTGTTCAAATAGCACATGGACCAGGACAAGTGGCTTGGGGGCCAAAACAGGGTGCCCTGGGATCATGACAAATGCAGACCCTTGGGTGATTGGGCCCAAAACAGGTGCCTTGAGACCCCTTAGCTCACTTGGGGCCTAGGATAGGTGGCTTAATGCCTATTCAAAATGATTTTAATCCTTTTAATGGTTAGGACAAGGTGGTCTGGGTTCTAGAACATTGCACACCATGGGCACATGACAAAATGGAACAAAACTTCTAGGTTCCTTAAGGGCTAGGAAAAGGTGGCCCATGGTTTAGGACATGACAACATGAGGCCTAGGATAAAATGATCTTAGGTTGGCAAGGGTTGGGATGTGATAGCATGGGGTCTAAGACATTAGCGCCATGAGTGGCATAGGGCTCAGACCAAATGATCCTTGACTTCTTGGGGGCTTGGACATGGTGGCCTAGGGCCCATTGTAGGACATGCTCGATGTATCAAACATGCCCAAGACTCCAAGCCATGAAAATATTCTACAACCTAGCACAAGCCTAAGCCAAAATTCATAACGTTATCATGCCTTCAAGGATGATCATTTTGGATGTAAAATATGTTCATATAAAATATATGGATTAAAATTATAAGCTTGCTCCCATTATGTGTTCCCAAAAACTCTAGGTAACTTAAGGCCCAAGATAAAATGGTCTATGTCATGCCCAAGACAAGAAATTGACAAGGTATCTTTCATGTCAAGGGACCCCAATCAAAAGAATCTTTCATGATTTGCCCTTGAGCTGGAGCCAAAACATTCATTTTTAACACTCATTTTCAAAGGATATGGCAAAATTTCCATATGAAAAATATTTGTTGATTGTTAAAATGTTGAAATGATTTGATATATGATATATAAGGGACATTCAAATATATATGCATAAATATGTTTCATTGAAAAACATTCATACTAAAATTAATGAACATTTGGATTTTTTGGACATTGCCATAAAATATCGATTTTGCAATGTATTAATTAACAAACCTAATAAGATTGAAAACAAAACTATTTCAAAAGTTATAAGTTTAAGCAATCAATAATTCTAGCACTATATCCACATGAAATAAACTCACCTCTTATAAGAAACTAATTAACACCATCCAAATTTATAAACAATCTTTTAAAGAATCATAATTTGAACCCTAACCAAGACTTCTAATGCAAGTACAATGTAAAGAAAATTGGAATCCTAAATATATAAACTTAAGCGTGATTTAAGAAAAAGCTTTCCATCATACCAACTTCTATTAGTGCAAAAGCATTTTCTTTTTGTTTGAAAAATTAGGCAAGGATTCATTGTAAACATACCAATTTCCAAAGGTTCTAGCCAAAAACAACAATAAAAAAAAAGAAAAAGGATTACAAATAAAAAGACCTAAGTCATACCATGATCTAGTACATGTTGTCCTCAATCAACTACCAACAAAAGCTAATGTCAAATATGTTATGTCAACTACCAACAACAAATCATAAATCCAAAGTTCAAATGGGAAGTGGGTCCCCTTGGGGTGGAAATGAGATGGTAACCAACCCTATTGTTAGGGCTAGACTTATAATGGATCTTGTCTCCATATTTTCATGGAGGTTTCATAAGTCTAAAGTGTTGGGGGTTACAACTACTTTAAACTCCAAACTCTATGATTTGCCCAACAATTTAGAAAGATATGAATTGTGCAAACTAAAAGAAATTTGAAATTCTCACCATTCCTCAACAACATCAATGATAGGAACTTTCTAACACTTTTGTCAACATGGCAGCATATAATATCCTTGCCATCTAAGCATGCGACTTTTAACAACATAACACACTAAGCCAAGTTCATTGGATGTTCATATGTCCACATGATAATCAACTTGTTGAACAACAAATATAGATAAAAAGATCACTGCATCCAAATAGAAACGGACCAAAGTAACATTTTTGTACAACAAAGCGACTATGGAGAAGCTCATAAGTGGAAGGATACACACAAATCTAAAGGTTGATAATAAATTTATAAACAAAGAAAGTATTAACCAAATTTCACCTGATAACTTAAACTCCTTCACGACCGAATCAAAGTTAGGTTAGTCACTTGAATTCCTTATTGGTCATGTGTATTTTAAAAACTATCTTTTCACCAAATCTCTAGAAAGACCCAATAGTTTGCAATCCAATAGCCCAAGCCCATTTGGCAAGAGCCCAACAAAAGTTGTATATGCCTTTGAACAATTCAACATTCAATGGGTGTTGGAGTATGGTATTGGAGATTACTCTCAAAAGGCACATACCTAGTGTAGGCGTATGTTGGTGACTTTTCTTTGCAAGAAGCTTCCATAGAAGTGAAAAAGAAGATGATTTTGTGTTCACAGTTTTGGATATGAGCACTTTGATAATTGTCCCCTTTACAGGTACAATTGTTAATGAAGGTCCCAACGTATCCCATGGAGCATGTGCCATGGAAGATATTCCTAAAACATTATCTAGTTTTAATGAGGAAATATGGCTCAAAAATTCAATTTCATTATTTCTAAACAACAACATTTGAACTGTTTTGAGTTTTGACCAATGTTGTTGGCCAGTTATTGATTTTTAAAAATAACCACCAGGTAAGTTCTTTTTAGTTTTATTTTTTGAAAATCAAACATGTTATGAATATCAATATTTTTTTTGGTTTTGGGGTAGGTCATCTAATAATCAGCTGATAACCACTTGGTTCTTCACCAGTTATAATGTTTTTAAAATTACATTTATTAACTATTTAGTATATATTTTAAAAGATTGATAACTTACTTGGATGATAATCAGGTCATCGAGGTAGAATTGTTAATTTTTTAAGAATTCAATATCATGCAATTATCCAAAAATCAAGAATCAATTGGTGGGTTATTAAAATCCGGCTTGGAAACCAGCTTGATAATTGGGTCAAAACTCAATAACCAGCCAACATTGTTGTTTTTGGACCATTGTTGGCTGAGCCTGCGTCTCCAAATTTGACTCAACGGGTCTACATGGAACTAGACTTGTGTTGAAACCAAACCCAATGGGTTTACATCGACTACCTTAGGATTGTTACAGAGTCCAGGTCATAAGTTTAGATAGGGGCTAGGGTCCTAAGTTTTTAGGTTTGAGGCTTTCTCTGTTGGAGGGTGCATGCCATGGGATGAAAAAATAGGAGTCACATGATTGATTGGTGGAACGGAAAAATAATATATACTATATAATTGATATGTAAAACAAATTTTTTAAATGTACTAAGAGAGTCCATGGCAATAATAAGATTCCCATTATGGTAGTTTAGGGTAGGACTTAATACGGTAGTTACACATAATTTGGTCAATTTTTTACAGTTGCTTTACACTAGGGTTCAATTTGAACCAATCCAATTCAAAATTGAAGATCATTTTTGGCTTAGAAGCTCAAGTTAGGCTGTTTTTCAAAGTGTTGAACAAGAAAAATAAAATGAGTTGGTTGCTTACATTGGGGTGTGGTTATTTTCTTGTCATTAAATTCTTGAGTTCATGAATAAGTAGCTCATTGCATAATGGCTCTACCCCTTATGCAAGTGCAAACCAGAAAAAAAAAATGTTCAATGTTCATGGGCAAGTGACTGATTTTGGAATGAAAAAATTAAAAATAAAGTAATAATTGAAACTGAACCCATCTTAAAATCAAAACTAAAATGTCTTATACAAATTAGACTTGTCACAAAATTGTTGATCAAGAAAATTTGACCCCATCTCACAATCCATGAGTTTTGTTTTTTTAAATACTGAGAGAATCTGAAAGCGGAGGGTTATCATTTTAATAAACAAGACTAAACCTAGACCCAATGATGGTTCCAACAAAGAAAAACAAGACCCAACCAACATTGATTTGACCACCCACATGTAAACATAATATCTTTTGAAACATTTTTGCTATGGCATTGCTACAATTATGTCACTTGATTATATAAGAGCAGTTGGCTTCATAAAAGGGTTAAAACTCTAACACATTCAGTGTCATCCATCCATGTAAACCTGGATTTTCCAAATGTGGAACATCCAAAAGGTTTTGGGTCCTTCCATCATAAGCGCTTCTAGAGTGTCAAGAGGTACCTTAGACCTCTTTGACTATTTGATATCTGTTCATGAAGGAAGGTAGTTTGTTTGTTTGTACTCATGAGATTCACCAAACCAAGACCCTACTACAGATCGTGTTCTTGGTCTCTTTAGAAAGCTCTTGACGAGAAGGGGTCCATAGGCTTGGTTCCATGACATTTGGACTTGCAGTACAAAAGTTCTTGAATATTGAATTATTTGTTCACTAAAAATCAAATTAATAACTGAAAATTAAATTAAATGGTAGCTGCCAATACTGGCAAAGGGCCTAATGTTGTTGTTGTTGAGATTTTGGGAAGAATTGAAATGTGCCTTGGTGTTATTGGAAAGATCTTGATGAGCAGGATTTAATAGGATTTATTTGGTAAGATTTGGATTCAGAATGTGGGAGATACTGATTTTTAAGTGATTTCTGCTGCTGAAAATTCAAATAAATTCCAAAAAACCAGGTTTTGATAAGAAAAATCAGTTGAGGACGTGGTAACACTTGGGCCAATTGCGCAGGGCACAAGAGTCATTTTGAGTTGAAAACTATTTTCTATACGTACTTGTTGTCTTGGGGAGGCAAACGCTTACACACAATTAACATATTTTGATTGACACCCTCACATAATCAGCATGACAACCATTGATCACGCCTAAGATTTCATCAAATTTATATTATATCTTGAATCCTCATTGACTTGTTGGAAATTGACATATTATGGAATGGACAATGGACATTGTTGCTTTTGGACTACTTAAAGCCTCAATGAAAAAATATTTGTTCAAAACCCAGACTCTAAATGTTGACCACTAAGTCCTTAATAGGACTTCCACCAAGTTCCAACCATTGTGCTCATTTGATTGGCCTTGCCTACCAATAGCTAATCCTTTAAGCTACTGTACACTATACCTTGTAGAGGATTTGTTTTTTTGCATGGTGAAATATTTGAGTTTCCATAATTCTTCTTTTGCCTTAAGATCCTTTTTAATGTAAATGGCAAGGCCACATTGTGACACACCCCCTTGTTGCATTCCTCTTGTGAAGGCCAAAAATGTATATCGTAGCCTAGGGTCAATTTCCACATTGACAAAATGAATAATATTTTTTTGTCAAATAATGAATTCGTTTAAATTTTTTGAAATTATATATTTTTCCATCATCTATTATAATATTGTGATAGGAGTAAATGAAATTATTCAGAGTGTAGCCTATGATAATTATGATGATTTTCAACATTTCAACTTCATATTTTCACAAAATTTCATTTCACTATTTTGAGGATTATTTAATGACAAAACTGACCTTTGGGTAAGGTATCACAGTTAGCTGGTACGAGGCAGGAATCATCCAAAATCACAAGTGTTAAGGCTTGTAATACCAACTACTTAACAGTCTTAGTAAGTGTGCACCATGCCTTTCTATGCAATGGCTCTCTAGGCACCCTTCCTTCTCACTCTCTCATTTTTTTTAAAATCCAGACAATACAGAGAGGGTTATAATATTTAGTGCACCAATATATAGAGTTAGTGTATAATGTGTAGAGGGTGTTGAATAGGCTTGTTAGCTATATGTGAAGAAAAGTTGTTATGGTCAATGAAATCCAGCAATTAAATGTGTAATAGGGTTTGTTTCTTCACCGGTCTTTGAAGCTGCCAAGGAACCCTTCAAAATTCAAACTATGTTGTAAATTATTTTTGAACATATTGAAAGCAGATTGAAAGGTTTTGACTTATGTTCTTGTTTTCTTTGCATCAATTTTATGCGTGATCTAGATTTGAAGCCATCCTAACGAAACAGAAATTCATCCAGGAAACATAATACGTAATAATTTATGAAATCTTAGGATGAAATAAAGTTCATCCAAAAAATAAAATTCTATAATTTTATTTCTTTCATGAAGTGCGATTCATTCAAAATTATAAATTTTTCATTAGAAATCATTCAAATTTCATGGATGAACTAACTTTATTCATGAAAGTTCAACTTTTTCCCACATGAAAATTTGTCCATAAAATTTCATCAACAAAACTTCATCCAAATTTCAAATGGGGTTGCTAGCAAAGATAGGGGATGTTAAACATGCCTAAACAAGCTCTATTTGGTGCACTATCTGAGCTTATTTTTGGAGCACCACATGGTTATGTACTCTTCTACATAGTTTTTGTCCCCAACCATCAAAGCTTAAAACTTGTGGGCAAAATTTTAGGCAGACCATAAAAATTAATTCAGGCCTTCAACAGCCCAGTGGCAAAGTGGAGTTGACAAACAGGAAAAGCCAAAGGGAAGAACTAGCCAAATAGGGAAATAGCAACATGGTTAGGTGAACTTAGCAATTGGACAAAGGGGACTTGGAAAACAAGCAAAGTGGACTAGGCAAAACACCCCTGCAATTGGGTATTCTAGACATTCCACATATTCCCCCCAATGTTAAACCTAGTGTATTCAGGAGGTCTGTAGCACCATAATGAGCAATAGGGGCTGACTCATGAGGAAAGACCCAACCTCCTGCAGAAACTGAATGTGTAAAACAAATTTTTTGAACCAAAAAAATGCCTGAAAACCTCATAAAATCCCCCAGCCTGATGTTGTTTGACTTGGGCTTCCAAAGACATGAGTCTCAGCAAGCAAGGTACAATTATGCGGATGTTGCAAAACAACCCAAAAATTGATTTGCTTATTTGAGGTGCCTTATTATTATTGTTGGTTAGTTGATTGGTGTAGGAGCTTGCAGTGTTTTCCTTTCCAATCTTGTGATGTAGCTGCAGATCCATAAGAGGAAGGTTTACTCAAATTTGGCTGTGAGGGAGGGAGATATGAAAACAAAAATAGTTAAGCATCCTTGTATATGGTTGGTTGGCTACTTCCTGGAACCTAATTTAGAAATCTGATGATTTTCATTTCTATTTTGAAATTTGGTGATTAAGGCCCTCAAAAGTCACTTCTTATAATTTCTATTTAAAAACCAACAGGGAGGGCGTAAATTGCACCAGACAGAAGGAGCTCATAACAAGGGTCATTGCTGGGCGGTTCTTTCTTTACTTTTAAGAGCAACCTCTGGTTCTGGTTCTATTTTCTTTTTGAAACTCTCAAGTTGTGGTTTCACACGGAGATGGAACTAAAAAACTGGTTCCAGGCTTTGGTTCTTTAAAAACACAGAATTCTGATTTTGGCATAATTTAATATAATTTTGTAATAACCCGTAAGATTCAGTTGGGTCTACGGGAAAAATAAAAACTAAAAAATAAAAAATGGAATGCCCACCAGAACTGGCATTCCATTTTTCAAATGCCCCACCCTTTGTGGAGGAAAGGTTTCATTTGGTAGTGTGCTGTCCAAAGTCCACATACATAACACTAGAAATTTTCTACAAATGCTTTACAACTGTTTTAAAATAACTAATTGATATGGGTTTCAGGTTGACCTTTAAACTATAATAGGGGCTATTTCTTTCTTTGATTGGAATTGCTATTGGGGGGGTCTTGTTTTGTGTCTATTTTAATTTATTGAGCTGTCACTCATATTAACAAACCTTCCTCCATGCCACCACAAGATCCAAACAACGAAAATCTTCAAAAGTTCTCACATCATGGAAGCATATCAAAAACTTTCCACCCACCTCAGCCACAAATCCCACTAGGTACCCATGCACTTATGAAGGTGTATTAGCCAAGACCAAGAATGTCAATGAACCATTTTAAGAATTTATAGTTTTCAGGTAGCCAATTAGATAACTGAACATGCAAATTATAGTCTGGACCAGATCTAGACCCATAAGGTTTTTTAAAATAAATTTGAGTCTTTTATAGAACAAAGGTAGTCCTCCAAAGTCATAGTTTGATTATTGTGGTGGACCCTTTTTGCAAATGGATGAAAGAGTGACAAATGGATGGATGAAATGTTTAAGGTATGTTTGTAACTTTATTATGTTTTATTGTGACTTTCTTTTTCAACTTTATTACAATTTTGTTTCAACTTTATCAACAATAAATAGGTTCAAGTTTGATAACATGTAGATAGTTAGGTTGGTAGGTAATATGTAAATAGGGTGGAGGTAAGTAGATAAGAAGATACCCAATAGATAAGTAAATTATCATTACCTAGAGATTAGGCACATATTACCTACCAACATGCTTACTTAAATTAGTTAGGCATGTATGTTAACTAGATATCTAGTGAGGTTAGACCTAGGTAAGGCAATT
>Ga0209208_10001609_pt1 | contig 31972 bp, 34 predicted proteins | sample S1TSphfallax_3_FD_187694 | JGI IMG/M metagenome (GOLD analysis project Ga0209208, IMG submission 187694) | Host-associated microbial communities from peat moss isolated from Minnesota, USA - S1T2_Fd - Sphagnum fallax MG (SPAdes) (version 2) | ecosystem: Host-associated > Plants > Peat moss >...
ATGAATCACAACTGATGGGCAACTATAGGGCTTCCTGCAGCTTAATCATGCAGTTGGTACCCCACAACCACATGGCACCAACTGTACCTAAATCTCTCATTGTCCTCTTTTTCACTTTCAAGAAATTAAATAAATAAAGAATTATTTTTTAATCTTAAATTATTATTTTTAAGTAGATACATAAATTATTTTTTTCTTAAAATTAAAAAATATGGACCAAAAGTCACAAATTACATAATATGCACCCTATGGGTCCCTTAATAGCATAATAATGCATCCTATTTGCCCTGTAGCATATAACATGCTTGGCTCCCCACCCCACATGCCCCCCAATTTTTGCACTAAACTTGTATCTGAACATGTAATAATGAGAAAGATTATGATTTTTCTTTTAGCATTCCATTAGTATCTATCATGGTTAAAGATTGGCAAATATCACTTAACCATTTCACAAATACAAGAGTTCACAAATGTGAGGAGCAAGAGTTTTAGTGGATTTCACAATGCGTGGAGCCAAAATGTTCAACAAGAGGGATCTTTTTTTGGGTGGAGGGAGGAGCAAAATATTAATGTGTGTGTTGTTCAACAACTTACAAAAACTTAAACTAAAACAAACTTACAAAAAAGTTATGAGAGAATTTTGTTTTAATTACTAGAAAAACAAATTACTACTTAAGATAGTGCTATATTTCTAGAATGCTGTGTGAATGACAAGATGAGGTAGAGCCTCTCCACCAACGCTCAGTATGTGTTCCTTGCAAAAATATTTCTCACATCCAAGTTTTAGTTATTTGTCTTTTTCCAACCCCACACATCAAACTGAAACTGGGACTGCAAGTAGGTGGGAGACTACTACTAATAGCAACCCACTTGGACCTATCGAACTATCTAGCCAATCAGAAACAGGGAGCAGTCAATAAATACGATTTGACTGTGTTTATTCGAATGTTCCAGGGCTCCTCCAGGGCTCTAAAATCTGTCATTTCGTGCAGGGTTCCAGTAGTCTTCCAGTGGATCCATTGGATTGGACTGATGAACCTCATCCAAGATTTCCACCTCCAAGGCTCTAAAATCTGTCATTTCTTGCAGGGTTCCAGTAGTCTTCCAGTGGATCCACTGGATTGGACTGATGAACCTCATCCAAGATTTCTAGTGCAGGGTCACATATTGAGCATAGGTGGAGATGCTCTAACCAAGGTCCCATGGTCTACCTCGGTAACCTATCCTGTAGACCCTCCCAGTTTCATGTCACATTACCCAGGTAACTATAACCTATGTAGGTAAGTACTATAATCTGGTAAGTATGTGGGTAGTTAACATAAGTGCTTACTATGTAGGTAGGTAAGTAGCTAAAGCTCTTGGTGGTGATTAGTAGGTAGGTAGATATGTTAGTGATGTTTTTGTTGAGAATTGAGCTCTACATCATTGTTGGGTTCTTGTGTACCACACTACATGTAGTACCACGTATCCAAATAGTAACGACATATTTTATGAAATTGCATTCTTGGACCAATAATCAAAGTAAGAATGGAATTATGCACACTTATCGTAGTGGCATACCTTGTTCGCGACCTGAGGTCGCAAATAATTATTTTCAGTTGTTTTTTCCTTTCGCAGTGGACAAATTCCGATTTTCAAGATTTACACAGAGCCCTTGGTTAAGGGTTTTGAAGGTTTTCTCAGGGTTTGCTTGTAGGATCTTGGCCGTTGGTTGACAGGGCACTCAAGACATCTTAACCGTTCAATTAGGATTTTGTCGCCAATTTTTTCTGTGATCCGTGCCACTGCTAGAGTCACTGGACCTTTGTTGGCACGAAGGAGTGTTCTGTTGATTCAATTTGTGGGAGCTTGGGACTAGGTACTGGGGTTGGCGGCCTTTTGGTCGCCTCACCGCCATGGCGTCAGGGAGCATGGCTGCCACCATCACCCGCTTCTTTAGCCCTCTTAGCAAGGAGGAAGTGAATGAAAAGATAAAGAAAGATTCGACAACCAAGCAGGAGGAGGAGAGAAACAGAGTAGTTCGGAATGAAGCAGCTAAGGCAGCAAAAGAAAGTGTTAGATTGGCAACGAAACGGCCGGTGGGGAGATCAAAGAGGGTTAGGGCTCAGGCTGTCCTAGTGCCTCCAAACATGGGAGTTGAGAAGTAGGGCGATGCTGCTGGGGCAAGCAATGCAGGCCAGTCTGCGCACAACTGTGAGCAGGTCAACCCACCGGCTAAAAAGCAACGAGGAAGCTACACCAACTGGTTCGTTCAGGACTTGTGGCCTCTTATTGAGGCGGCAGTGAGGTAGCACCTAAAGAGCTTGTATGATGCTCTCTTCTCCTTGCAGCACATTAGGAAGCCTGGTCGGATAGGCAACCCTTTTGACAAGCTAACCATGAACACCATGAAGGGCTGGTTTGAGAGGGATGTTCAGTCAGGCCATTTCAAGTTGCGTAAGAAGTACGAAGAGGCCGTTGTTGCTCAGAAGGCAAGAGTGCAGAAGGGAAAGAGCGGGAGTCGGGGAATCTTTAAAGATCACCCTCAGGCTTTTGACACGATCCTCTCAACATTGAAAGGCATGCGGGATGTAGGCCAGCCAATGGATGCTAATGTTGCTCAGACGGTGATTCTGGGGATTGTGCAAGCACTGGTGCCTGAGCTGCTTCTGAAACGTACGGGAAGGGGGGGGAAGTTGTTTCAAGTCTCCAAAAGGTTCTCTCGGAAGTTTCTGAACTGCTACCTGGGGTGGACGTGGAGAAGAACCACCACGGCTGCCAGCAAGCTACCAGAAGATTGGGAGCAGCAAGGGGATGAGATGGCATTCAGAGTGGCTGCGCTTTATAAGACAAAGGGCATCCCACCATAATTGGTCTACAATTCAGATCAGACAGCTGTCCATCTCCGCCCCTCCACAGAGCAGACGTACGAGGTTAAAGGAGTGAAGGAAGTCAAGTGTTTGGGGAAGGACGACAAGAGGTAGATCACGGCGGTCGTTAGCTCCACTACAAGTGGGGAGCTTGTGCCATTGCAGCTGGTGTTCCAAGGGAAGACGGAAGCAGTAGTTCCAAAGGATGAAGATGCTAAACAGGCGGTCGCAGCGGGCTGGCATCTGACCATGTCGGAAAACCATTGGTCCAATTTTGTGACCATGAAGAGCTTTGTTGAGAAGGTGCTGGATCCGTGGCGTGTGAAAAAGTGCGAGGAGTTGGGCTTGGCTCCTGATTCGCAAAAGATGGTCTGGTTTATAGATTGCTAGAAGGTGCACATTTCGGTGGGCTTTAGGGAGTGGATGCTCGACCTCTTTCCCCTCATCAAGACAATGTTCGTCCCTGCAAATTGCACCAACAAGCTTCAGGTGGAAGACGTTGTACTATAGCGACCTCTCAAGCATCGCTTCCAGCAGCAGTTTAACACTTGGCAGGCACAACAAATGGCTCTCCAGGTCCTGGGCAAGGTGGAACCTAAGGACATCAAGCTGGATTTGGGGGTGAAAGAGCTTCGAGGAAAGGTTGTGGGTTGGCTGATGATGGCGTGGGAGGAGCTAACGGTGGAAGAGCAGATGATCAGGAGGGGTTGGGAGAAGTGCAAACTAGGGAAGATTCACAACTCGGCATTCCAGAGCCATGCAATTTCGGAGTGCTTGACCAAGGGGCTACTGGCAAACTTCGAGCCTTTGGAGGATTGTGAGGAAGAAACGACAATTCAAGCTGCCTGTGATGTGTAGATTGATGAGCTCCCGCTTGCAGCTTCGGTTGCTCAGGTTGTGAGCGCCTGCTTGGAGGATCAGGAGACATTAACAATTTTCGACCGGCTAGACATGGAGGATGTAGAACAGGCCGAAGAATTGGATAATCTGGATGAGTTCGATAACATTGAGGACATTGAGTTCGAGATCATCATCATCTCATCATCATCATCATCATCATCATCTCATCATCATATTTTTTCAGCTGATACTTTGTCACTAGGTATTATTGTACGGTATCTCAGGCTCAAGTCGATGTCGGAATTATGGACTTTGTCTACCTGATTGTCTGTATGCAGTTACAGATGACATTTAAAGAAGATGCATGCAGATCATGAAGTCATTCGGGCCGAACTACAATTGCGTTGATTTCATTTCAAGTTCTGATTTTACCAACACACATCATGTTTCTCCAGAATGTTCCACAAGGCTCAAACCACATGCATTCGGAATCTATTACCTAGTAATGATATGATAGCCTGTGCCGCAAAGGGGATCCCTGATCAGAACTGCACGTGACTACACCAAGTTAGAATTGCAGTGCACCGCGCCCAGTTTCACAATTGCATGGGCCCGCGTACGGTACAGTGCGCTGGTGGCCACGCGCGAGTCGCAGATGTCACGGTTTTCGTTATAGGTACCTATTTTCTTGGGTTTCGCACTGAATGATCCGCAATAATTTATTTATATTTCGCATTTTCGCACCGCAGGACGGATTTGTATTATTTTTTCACAGTGGCCTAAAAATAATTAATTTAGTGCGAACAGGGTATGCCACTACGGTAATAACGACATATAACAATATGGGATGTATGGATAAACTTGAGTACAAGAACATATCTATTTTGGGCCACCACCAAAAGAACATTCTTTGCCCCTCATATTTCAATTCTTCTCCTTACCTTTTCAAACCTTCAAATAACTAGAACCTATGACATATCAACATCACTAATTGATTGTTAGGTCAAAAGTAATAATAGTCATAACATATCGACATCACTAATTGATTGTTAGGCCAAAAGTAGTAATAGTCGACTTTGATAAGACCTTACCAAATATCAACCCTACCAAATATTAACCTTGTTCAATAAGGTGTCTATGTAAGTTCAATAGGGTGATTACCTAAATTTAGTAGACTGACTACCTGATTTCCATAAAACTTTACTCAATACCATTACAAGTGTTTGATACTTTTTATTTCGGTAAGAATGACTTCTACATATTCTTAACATTATCCCCCTTTTAGAACCTTATTGTCTTTAAAAGGTCTTCATTTTTTTAAGTTTGGTTTATCTCTTGTGTGGAGCCATTACCCAAGATCAAGAGATGTCAGCTGGAGTTAGAAAATCATCGATGTCATCATCAAAATCAACTTCTAATGTATAACTTTTGCCTAGTATTATCCTTGGAAGGAGTTTTTGATATACCTTATCCTTCCTAGGAAACAATGGATATGGGAAGCATTGTTGGAATTCATGAGGCGTCCAACTTTTCAATTTCCTTTGAAGCTGCCTCATTAGATGATTTGCTCTATAGATAGTGATTCATAATATCATCGGGTTCCTTTCAAAATGCGGTGAGCAACATGCAAATTTGGTCCCTTTGTTGAACAATGTCAAGTGATCGATGTTATTGCTTCCTTTAATAAGTTCTTGAATGCACAACTCTCCTATAATTCTTCTAACTTCTACCCCCACTATTGTGTTTCCATGGTGTCCTCCTTTATTCTCTTTTCGATGGTGTCTAATATAGGATCTCTTCTAACCATGACAAAAGTGGGCTTGTGATTGACAATCGTCGCATGTTTAAAATAATATTTGTTATATAGGCCACCTTCAATTTGTAGCAATATTGCAACACATATCCACCTAGACAACCTATGAGATGCTTGAATCTTCCATAGCCATGCCCATCGTTGAAAATGATATAGCCACATAAAATATTATATGCCAAGTACTCCCAAAACTCCATATCTTGTATCTTCCACGCATGTTCAACATCCTCAATCAAGATTTTAGCATTGAACAATTGTGGAGAAAATCTTACTGAAATGCATGTTTGTAAGTGATAAATAAAATAATACGCCTTTAGGTGGGGAATAATCAATAAAGTATACTCTAATTCCTTCAAGATATGTAGTACATTGCTTAGACTACAAGGTTTCAACCCAACAATTTTTGCATTTAATGTTGGATGAACAATTTTTGTATGCTTGTTGCATATGGGGAAACATACTTGATTTCAATAATGGTATGTTGTGGGGGAATGTTGTCGTGGTGGAAAATCACCAGGTGGCTATTTTGAATTCCTATCCTTTTCCACATTCTCACCATTGTTGTGACTATTTTCCCCATTTTTGCCACCCATCCACTTGTTCCTTCCTTTTAATATGCTCTGTAAATTTCGTAACTAATATTTCTTACATTACATTTTGATTTTCCTCTTCTTTTTTTGTTTTTGTTACCTTGGATTCCTCTTGCTTTCAAAAACATGCATGTGCAATGCATTAAGCTCCATTACCATGTTTTCACTAGTAGAAATTCTATTATTTGTAACTAGTCACTATGCAACTAGCATGCAACTAGTTATTGTTTTCAATTATTTCAATTGTGTTAACAACTACAAATTTGGTAATGTATAATTTTTGGGCCACATGACTTTGTGTGCAATTAAATGTGTACAACATAGACACGTGTCATAAAATTAAGGGCATAAACTTATACATACTTAAATTAATATATTAATATATCTACAAAGGCTATGTATAATAGTATTATGTACCTTTAGTATTCAGGTTAACTCCATGTTACCTTAGGATAACCTAAACTAACTTAATCTAAAATAACTATTGTTAAATTAACCTAGGCTAAATAAACTAAAAAGTTAAACTAACCACGGTTAAATTCAGTTAGGCTAAATTTATTATGGTTAATCTAAATTAAGTTAAATTAAATTACATCAAACTAACAATGGCTAAATCAAGTTTATGGTTAAATTGAATTAAATTAAACTAACCATAATTAAATTAAGCTAGGTTTAAATGATAATGGTCAAATATGTTACGTTAAACTAATGATGGCTTAATTATATTAAGCTAAATTAAATTATGCTAAAATAAATTAGGCCAAACTAATTATGGCTAAATTAATTATGGCTAAACTAAATTAGACTGTATTAATTATGGTTACACTAAATGAAACTAAATTAAGTTATGCTAAATTAAATTAGGCCAAATTAATTATGGCTAAACTAAATTAAACTAAACTTAATTAGGATAAAATAAATATGGATAAATTAAGTTAGGCCAAACTAATTATGGCTCAATTAAGTTAGGCTAAAACTAACAATGGTTAAATTAAGTTAGGCTAAATTAATTATGGCTAAATTAGAATATGTTAAATTAAAATAAATAAAATTAAACCATGGTTTAAATTTGTATAGCAAGTTTTCAAATTTCCTCAAAATCATTCTTGTGATGAAACTTGCCAATTTTGCACACATGCGGTACATGCTCCTCTTCCATCCTTAGGAAAAAATTTGCTAATATTTTTCATAATTGGGGGCAAATCTTGATTAATTTCCCCAATTTAACCTCCATCTTTATATTTAAGATTTGATCTTACAACAATCCTTCCAACTTCCTTTCAAAAATATTTAGGCTTATTTTACATCCAAGTTGTTGCTCATTAACCTTGATTGCTTCCACAACTGTACGACTACATGATTCCTTCTCTTTACTCTCTTCATGGTAAGGTAAAACTTCCCAATTTCACTTCGGTCTTTCCTTGGTATCATTTCGTAATTTTTTAATATCCTTTGAAGTATCCAAATACGATTCTTTTGGAATATCCATCTATATTTGTGTTTGTTATACTTCACTTATAAGCTATTGATGTATTGTTTTGTTTCGATCCCACTTCAACCATCTTCCTTTTGTGGGATTATCCTTAATGAAGATATTTTCTTCAATTGCTTCCTTCAACCATTGATTTTGAATGGCTACAATTATTGGGATAATGGGTATACATTGCTCCACAATAACAACATTGATTTTAACCTTAGGCTAAAAACATTTATTCTCATTTTATAAATGTTGCTTCCATAGTGGACAATCATTCCTCTGATCTCTTTCTTTTCAACCTCAAAAACACTTTAAATCCCCTCCTTGTCAATTTCCATTATTTTGGTATAACCATTTTGGTTATACCCAAGTTGGTTAGATTGTACATTTTGAAACATCTCAAGTTTTATGCGATAAATATTAAAAAAACCTTCATTTTATTGGGAAGCCAAACTCCATTTAATCATCTTATTTTTAATTAATTATCACCAAATTTTTACCCGAAAAATGGCTTGCTTTTTGTAAAAAGAATTTTAGAGACCCAAAAAAAACCCTAAAATCATATGTGATGAACCATTAAATAACCACATCAATATATTATATGCATTTTCATTAACATAAGATTGTCAGCCTTTAAGTAAGTAGTAGCATACATTTTATTTTAACTTTTAACCTTTAGCAAGATGATTACAAATAAACCTCCCATATTGCAAATTTTTCATTTCAAAGATTTAAGGTTTTGCTAACTAATGTAAACTTAATTAGGAATGATCACTCCTTTGTAAATGACTTCTAGATAACAACAATTAATCTTTTTATTTAAAAAAATACTTATTACTTTAAGGCTTTGTCCTTAAAGTTTGAGCCTTCACCCTTCTTTATTATAAAAAAAATTACATAAAAATTATTAAAATAAATATAAATAAATAAATAAATAAAATAAAATTTGATTTGATTTAATTTAAAAGAAAAAAATTGTCATTTTAACCTCCATGACTTAGTTTGTGGGGCTTGGACTTGCATTCAATGGCTCATTTTTTGCAAATTTTTAGCAATGACCAATGATCAAAATATTCCTGCAGCTCTATTGGTTCCCCTCTTAAATGTATCCTTTCTAACATGTATTGCAATTTTTTGTTCTAAATGTTGAAAAAATAATATTGGCAAGCTCCACACCAACATGACCTTCCAAAAGCTCTCCAATTGCAACCCTCATGGTATTTGATATGAAGTTACTAAATAGTTCAGGATTTTCCAAAAAAAATCGACCTTCTTTAAACATTTCACTCAAAATAATCATTTCCAACTTTTGGATCACAAATAAATTTGTTTTTTTCCATAGCCATACAAATTTCTTGTGTACTTGCCAAATACACTAGAATGTTGAAAAAATCCTTTAATTTTGCAGTAGAGTATAGTATGCCCTTTAATTGGGCATAGAGTATAGTAGCTTAAGGGATTTTGGCCCCTAGCTAATAATAATAGGTCTAGTTTTTACATGAGGATTTTTGAAACATGATATTTTGGCTTGTGTTGAAACTTGAGATTACTTATTATAGAGTTATAATATCTCGAAGGATTTTGGTTTCTTTTGGTTTCTTTTAGAGGATTTTTCGAAGGTTGTATTTGGGCATGCTGAAATATTTGAGTTTCCATAATTCTTCTTTTGCCTTAAGATCATCCTTTTTAATGTAAAATGGCAAGGCCACAGTGTGACACTACCCTTGTTGTGAAGAGTTGTTGCAAGCATAAAAGCATTGTTGATCCTAGCTCTCAAAGGCCAGTTTTGCAAGAAGCAACTGAATGTTGCTCTCACAAAAACTCTTGCTTGTATTTGAAACATTAAGAAACCAACTCTTTTGTTTGCAACCAACTTGTTCAAACATGCAATTCAATTCTTCTCCTCAATCTCCTTCCAAATTGGTCCAGAGCTGATAGGAGCATTCTCAACCAAAAAAAGAGAAAAGACCAGGTATGTATCTAGTCCTAGATACATAAGCAACAATCGACCGGGTGCATAGAGGCAAACATTTTTGTTGTGCCGAATTCCATGATTTGTTTCCTCACAGAAAAACCATTCAACCATCCAAACAAAGTAACTCCATAAACAAAACACTCTACACAATTAGTGAACATGAGGAAGAAACGAGTTTGTTGACAATCAAAACCAAAAACCAAACACCTTGACAAAAAGGTGGCTAGAGAGAGACAAAAATAACTTCCAAAAGAAAAAAGTCTGTGAGTTTGTAAAGATGGTGTTTCTTAACTCAACTCATAAGACTCAATAATGTAACAACTATCGCTAAGGGAAAAAAATTTCTTGAAAAGAAAGCAATTAGCAGAAGAGCAATACAAATCTCTCTCTCTCTCTCTCTCTCTCTCTACATCTGTCTTGTTTTTGTGCGTCTATGTGGCTCTCTCCCGCAATTAGGTTTTTTTAGGGTTTGAACTCAAATCAGACCCAGGATCTGAAGTCCGAAGCTTTCTCTCTTACTGGAACCCCAGCGGCAACAGCAGCAGCGACGAGGAAGAAGAAGAAGGAGAAGGAAATACTTCCGAGAAGAAGCGTTCAACATGGCAAGATCGTGTGAGTCCCATCGTCGTCTTCCCCTCCTCCTCATGGCACTTGTTTTTGTTGTAACCCTAATTCCCAAGCCGAACTATGGAGAAGCTTCATCGCCAAACTACATGATAGGAGTGGGATCTCACGACATCACAGGGCCAGCGGCAGATGTCAACATGATGGGTTATGCAAACCCAGCACAAAATGCAGCAGGTATTCACATGCGCCTTCGAGCTCGTGCCTTTATTGTTGCTGAGTCTTCTTCCAGCAATGGTGGACAGCAGGAGCGAGTGGTGTTCGTCAACACTGATGCTTGCATGGCTTCAACTGCTGTCACCCTCCGGGTCCTCGCGCGCCTTAAAGACAGGTAAACAAACACAAACGGACTTACTGATGTTGCCCACATTCTCTCTCCTCAAAGCTTTCTGCTATTCATAGTTCTGTGGCAGAAGGGGCTCTCAGAGTGGGTGGATGGGGGAATCAAGGAAATAGTTTTGGGCTCGGATTGATAAAGGAATCTCATTCTTGATAAGAATCTTCACAAGTGCTCTAATCTCCATCTAGGATGACTTTGGGTATAACTTGACAAAAGGAAGCCTATGAGCTTTGGTTTTCCTGGTGGGAAAAAATAGGGTTTTTGGAGCAATCCTGGGAGGATGTTTTGCTATGATTTGGTCATCCTTTGAAATTTGTGATTTTGTATGATGTTGACCAATTAGCTTTTTTTGGGTGTTTCTCGTTCGGCATCTGGGTAGGTATGGTGACCTTTACACTGAGAAGAATGTGGCGATCAGTGGTACTCACACACACTCAGGCCCTGGAGGTTATTTGCAGTATGTGCTCTACATTGTCACTTCACTGGGCTTTGTGCGCCAGTCATTTGACGCTCTCGTAAATGGCATCGAGCAAGCCATTGTCCAAGCTCACAATAACCTTCGGCCCGGTTCCATCTTTTTCAATGAAGGTGAGAAGGACCAATTTCCAGCTGGATGCTTGGCATTTTGTAACAGTTTGTGTATCCTCTGGTTCATGCATTTGATCAAAAAGCAACGTACTGAAGCCTGCTACCAAATACTGAATTTGTACAAGACCAGGCTGTCAATTTTCTATAGCTAACTGGGATGTTTTACTCGCCAGCAGCAAGAGATTAATGTGGCACCATGGCCGCTGAATGGGGAGCTTTTCAAAGCCCACTTTGTTCTCAAAAGATTATGGCCTTGAAGTTCTGCATGCTGTCTGTCTCTTCTTCTCTTTCTCTTTCTTCTTTGGATTTTCTGGGATCATCTCCTCCTATTTTCATATTTCTCTTAAGCTAGGCAGTATTGTGTCAGAGTCTTGCTGTTGCTGCTGATACTTACAAGAGTTATTGCATCATGGTTTAAATGTGCAGCACACTTGGGGTCACTGTGTAGTTTTAAGTAGGGTTCAAGTTTGAACATGTGGTTGCTTTTTATGATCAAGGTTCTCAAGTGGTTGCAATTATTTACAGGAGAGCTTTTGGAAACAAACATCAATCGTAGCCCCAGTGCATACTTGAATAACCCAGCTGAGGAACGAGCAATGTACAAATATGATGTTGACAAGAACATGTCTCTGCTCAAGTTTGTGGATGAAGAATGGGGTCCTGTTGGTTCATTCAGTTGGTTTCCAGTCCATGGAACCGCCATGAACCGCACAAATGAGCTTATCAGCAGTGACAACAAGGGGGCAGCTTCACGATTTATGGAAGATTGGTTTGCACACAGCAAAGTTGGAAGACCATCTGTGAAGGATAATGCTTCAATTAAGCTCAGCAGTTTATCAAAGCAATCCCTGCGCAGAAAGTCCAGCATTCTTGGTACATATCGTTCTTTTCAGGTGGTGAAATAGGAAGAGGGTTTGGATGTGGGATGCAATATGGTCCAAGTGGTCTGGTATTTATCCTACAACTGTGCTGAGTTCTCAAGTTCAAGCTCCAGAACGTTGATGTGAGGATGACATGTGACATTTTGCAGGAGAGCTCCAGCAGGTTACAGAAGAAACAGCTCACAACATTGCCCGTAGTATTGGGCCATCAGGAGGGATGCCCACAACAAGAATGGCAAGTATCATGCACCGTGTACGAAGTGTGTTCACCAACCCTCTTGATCCACCCTTTGTAGCAGCATTTTGCCAAAGCAATGAGGGTGATAACTCCCCAAATGTTCTGGGAGCATTTTGCCTGGACTCTGGACTTCCATGTGACTTCAACCACAGTACTTGCAATGGCAGAAATGAGCTCTGTGTTGGTCGTGGTCCAGCGTATGCTCTGAACTTTATCACTCATCGTCAAAACTCTACATCGTCATGTTATATCACTGATGCCTTATGAAGAAAGAGTGTAGACTCTGGACAGGGTGCACCTCCTGTGTTACTCGGTCAATAGGGACTGGATGTGACTAGAATTATCATATGTTGAGTCAGCATACTCTGGATTTCAATACGGAAACCTGTCCTTTGCTGTGACTGATAGGTTAAATTCCATGATGGTACAGTAGTGACTCATTACATACTTCATTGCATGTTTCCAGATATCCAGGAGACCATTTTGCAAGCACAAAAATCATAGGTCAACGACAATCAGACAAGGCAATTGACCTTTTCCAAACAGCCACAAAGAAAGTGGATGGGAAGATAGATTACCGACAAGCATATGTTGATATGTCAAGCCTGGGTGTGGTGCTTACCTCTGGGGAAGTGGTGTCAACATGTCCAGCAGCTGTTGGCTTCAGTTTTGCGGCAGGCACAACAGATGGGCCTGGAGCCTTTGATTTCACACAAGGGGACAACAAGGTTTGAAGAAACTTAGTGTCTGTCTGCATGTGTTACTGAGGTCCTGCAAGAATTGTGTTGGTGCTTTGTTTACCCTTGACAAGAACTGGTTGTTCTGTAAGCCCCAAAGTCTCCTTTGCCTTTTCATGCCAATGGGATTCTTTTGCAGGGGAATTTGTTCTGGAAAATAGTGGGTGGTGCTTTGAGGGTACCAAGTCAAGAGCAAGTGAATTGCCAACAGCCAAAGCCTGTTTTGATCGACACAGGGGAGATGTTTACTCCTTATGCTTGGGCGGTAAGCATTGTGACCCATTCATGGGAATGTTGGAATGTGGAAGGTTTGCAAAATAAGTTTTGCTTTGGTTCCTTTGTCTCTCCATGCAACTGTGATGTTTTGTTACTTTCATTGAAAATGAGCTTGTGACCAATGTGAAGTTTTTGAGGTGCTTATCAGAGGTGCTTTTGTGGAGGTTTAGGAATGCACTTTAGAAATCACTTAACTGGTGCTCTTGTCTCATGGACTCCTGGATTCATGGATGTCTGGGTGTAAGAACTTCTGGAATTTGTAATTAGGGTAGTTTCCTCCCACTCTGAGTCTGATTTATATTGTTTGCAATGGCAGCCTGCAGTGCTTCCTATTCAGATATTACGAATCGGGCAGATCATTATTCTTTCTGTTCCTGGAGGTACCCACATGTGAAACCTGTGCTCAAAATTTCCTGATCCTTGATATGTTTGTGAAGTAATGGGTGGCCAACCTCTTTGATCGATTCCAATTTGGTGACTTTTTTTCATTCTTGCCACAACAATGTTGAAAGCAAGATGGGTGTTGATAACAGTGGATGTCTCTTGTTTTGACCTCATTCCTGGCAGAGTTCACAACAATGGCTGGTCGCCGCTTGCGACAAGCAGTGCGGGCCACTCTTCTGGAAAAAGGAGGCAGTGAATTCCAGGATGCCCACATAATCATAGCAGGACTCACAGGCTCTTACTCTCAATACATCACCACTTTCGAGGAATATGAAATGCAGAGATATGAGGTTGCTTTCTCTTGCTGCTTGTTTTTCATATATCAGACTCAAAGGACAACCACACCTTGAACATCTAATTTTTGAAACCCTGAGATTGGCAATAGCTTCTTTTGGTACTGGCACCATAAACAGTCATCCTTCAATAGTATCATTACCCACAGATAAATGACTCATGTTTTGGAGGACCCTTACTGCAGACCTTACATGGTATTTGCTGTTTTATTTGTTAACTAGAGTACAGAGACCTTGAAGATGACGAGTTTAGTTTATTTTGGTGCTTTGAACTAACTGGAATACTATCTTGTGTGATTTCTCAGGGTGCTTCGACACTATATGGGCCTCATACCTTAAGTGGGTATATTCAAGAGTTTGAAAAGCTGGCTACATCACTGGTACAAGATACAGACATTGCACCAGGGCCTTCACCACCAGACCTTTTGGACAAACAATTAGGTTTCTTGCCAGGAGTTGTTGCAGATGGGACACCAACAGGAGTTGATTTTGGTGATTGCAAAGATGATGTGCCAGCCAACTCTTCTTACAAAGCTGGGGATACTGTCCATGCACAATTTTATACTGGATGTCCACGAAATGATTTGTTGACAGAGGGCACATATGCTTTGGTTGAGGTTCTTGATGGAACAGCGAAATGGCAACCTGCTTATGATGATGATGATTGGAGTGTGAAGTATCTCTGGAGCAGGCCTATGAAGTATAGCACATATAGCTTTGGTACAGTTGAGTGGACAGTGCCAGAATCAGCTCAGCCAGGAGTGTACAGGATCCGTCATTTTGGTGCTTACAAGCGATTGTTTGGGGAAGTGAAACATTTCACTGGCACATCCAGTGCTTTTGTTGTAACTATATAGCAGTATTGGCGTAGAAAGTGTTTCGGTTTTTAGTGCTGCTTGACAGTCAAGGAAAGTTTTCCTGGCAGAACTGTACTCTGATATCCTTACAGAGAAACTTGTGTATAGAGGTTGTGATGATTTTGGTTGAACATAATGTTTGTAGCAAATTTCATTTATTTGCAGCAAGAATGCTGTGGAAGTGAAATTTCAAGGGCAACCTTGGTTCTGAACCTTCTGTGGGAAAGTTTAGATGGGAAAGGTCAGTTCCTTATGAACTTAAGCCTACTGAAGAATGAGGCTGTTGTGCTGAGACTTGGATCCTGAGAAGTGTGACTCCCTATGTGGTTATTGACAGAGGTTCTGCAGTTTGCGGACAAGAGCTAAATAGCCCATGAGACTGTTTAGGCAAGATGTAGGTGAAGTGCATTGTATTGTATTCTAGTTTTTATCTCTTTTGTAAGTGTTGTTTGTCAGGTGGAGAGTTCTACCCATGTATATGTGCTGTAATATTGTATCTGGCAGACTAGTGGGCTGACTTATTAACTGTAAGCAAGATGATTTCATCTGATCTCTGTGGAGCAGAGCAGATAATGTATTTCTCTCCATTGGAATGTCAATGTTTTCAATTCATTCTCTTTTTCTGCAACAAGACTAGTGTTGCTTATGAATCTAAAGGTCTAGGATATTGTGGTCTTGCTTCTTAAATGATAGGTGTACCACTTGGAAGTTGTGTACAGTGCTCTAGATGTGCTTAGTCACTTGTCATTCTTGTTTGACAACTGATGTCAAGCTGCTGTTTAAAGCATTGCTCATTAATATGATATTTTATTTGAAGCTTCAAATGGCTTCAAATGGTACAAGGTAGGAATAGAATCTCACTATAGAAATAGTGTCAAGGTAAAATCCAATCTATACTTCACTTGAAAAAGCTCAAGGAAGCTTGAGCTCCTTCAACACCATTACGCAGGTCAGAAATCACACCAGCCGGATCCTGTGCCCCAAACACAGAGCTTCCTGCAACAATGCAATTTGCCCCTGCTGTTGCTGCTTGCTGTATTGTTGATGGGCCAAGCCCACCATCAACCTAACAAACCCCAAGAGAGTACAAGTATGGTCAAGACCTCTTATACCGTGTTTCTTTTGTATTGAAGAAGGATGGAGCAATAACAGCTAGAAAAACAAAAGAAACAGGTTGTGAAATCATTTGGGAATAAGTTGGGCATATATAGGGTTTTGAAGTAGAGAAGCACCTGAATGTCAAGATGTGGGAATTTCTTGCGTAAGGTGTTGACCTAATGTCAAAATTCAACAACATAAAAATGTGTGTTAGTACGAGGACTTCTGCATATTGCATGCTACAAACTTTTGACATAAATCTCTATTCATAATGTTTTTGAACTGCAGCTAACAAGCTCTTTGCAAAAATTATCTGTGTCACCAAGAGGACACTAATAGGTTTCAGACACTGATCATGGTCCTTGTTGGTACTCTGATATCAGCAGAGCCTGCCAGGCCCATCATCAATCCCATGGCAAAGGAACCCTGGTTATGAACACAAGACCTTTTGCATTTCAACCACAAACTGTGCCACTGACAACCTCACTGTACAATCTTCCAGAAAAGTGCCATGCAATTGGAGAGAGAGAGAGAGGGAGAGATACATACACACCTTGGTCATCATATCAGGCATGAATTTTTGGCCTCCAAATCCAGGCTCAACAGTCATGACAAGCACCATGTCAACAGGTTCTGCACTCTCAACCTGCAGCCATTGGTTCGGTTATGTCAAAGTGATTCTCATGTTTGTATCAGGAAATCTGCCAACTGAATCAGATACGGAATCAGACCAGCATCCCGAAGAGAAGAACCTCAAGTACTGTGAGATACATGAAAATATCCAATTGCCACACAAGTTGAAGAAAGATCATGCAAGTAAAACTTGATGCTTTTCATCAGGAAGATTGCAACTTATTCTGACTGATTTGGTCTTTTTAACTATATGAATGTATGAAGCCTGAAAAGCCCCTGTTGCATCATATCGTACCAAAGGGAAGACAACTTCAACTGGCGTGCCAGGTTTCAGAGCAACGGCTGCACGCATACCCCCAGCCTTGATTCTCCGCACAAGCTCTCGCCAATTATCTGTCAGTGCCATTTCCACCCATACCCCATCTGCTGTCATTGGTTTTCTCTTCGCAACTTAAGAATAGAAACAACCAAGTGCTTCAGTTATTGAGAAACCCAATTCTTGCACAAGAAAAACCAGAGGAGATTTTGATGATATTCTGCTAAAGATTACATTTTCGATGAGATTGAGAAAGAGAAGAAGTCCACAACTTCGGTACACTTTGAAGATGCCCTGAAACACTCTGCAAATTCTGAGTTTCTGTTGCATTTCCAGAAGTGAACTTGGAATTTCCAGGACTTGGGTACAAGAAGACACACCTTGGGCTACTTCCACATGGAAAGTGAAACCGGAAGCACCTGCCTTGACAAGCTCATCAACGTAGTCCAATGGGTTTGTCACCATCAAATGGCAGTCCAGGAACATCCTGCAAAAATATGAATGCACCTGCTTGATCACAATTTGGCATTTCATACATTGGAGAATTGCTGGCTTTGAAAGAAAAGATCCAAAGGTGCAAAGGATATACTTCATGGATTTCCAATGAGGAGATTGGCAATGAGATCAAGTGTCAAAACAAAATAATGTCCTCAATGAGTGAAAAAATGTGAGGAGAAAGACTCACGAGGTATGCTTTCTCAATGACTTGATGACCGGTGCCCCAATTGTCAAATTTGGAACATAGTGCCTGCATTTAACAAGAAGAAGAAAAAGTAGTAGAAGAAAGTAGCATCACCCAATCACAGAAAATTTGCACAAGAGGAAGAAGTTAAGTCAACACATCACAGGAAAAATTGCAGGAGGAAAAATAGCAGCAAGAGCCATTACAGAAAAATTGCAGAGGAAGAAGAAGCAGCAAGACCCATCACAGAAAATTTGCAGAAGAAGGAGAGCAGCATCAAGGCATGGTAGAAGAATATTGCAGAAGGGAGGAGAGGCCATGGATCAATTCACTGTCGTCAGCTTGCACGAAATTTGTACATACACATAAAGCTTACCCATCCTGCACACAATCATAACATCCAGCCAAGAAGAAACTGAATCAATGTGAATCAGTCAGGCAGCAGAAGAGATGGTTGAAGCAACCGAGCTAGCTTTGGAGTTCTCGAGATGTATATGTCTTTACCATGATATCCATGTGGAGCCAGTCTGCACCACACTGCTCCATGAATTTCGCCTCTGACGCTAGGTTCGCGAAATCTGATGATAGCATCGAAGGGGCGATCTTGGGTTGTGGAAGCATCCGCTGCAATTCTTCCTCATTCCCACCACCCATGGTCGATCGATGGATTTCCAGTTCCTTTGATCCCCACCTTCTTGTCTCACAGACCCAAAAGAAAAGAAAAGAAAAGAAAAATCCTTCCGAGGATGGCTGGCTTCTTTGAAAACCCTTGGCTCCAGAAAATCTTGTGATCGGAAAACCTTCTGGTCCAAAAGAATCCCTGATCAGAAACCTCGGAAAGATGATTTCTTCAAAAACAGAACTCTTCTACTCGCCAGATTTCAGAAGAATTTTCTCTTCTTCTCGAAGAATTTTCTTCGTCTTCTTCTTCCTCGTCGCTGCTGTTGCTGGTGGGATTCCAGAACGAGAAAAAAGGCCTTGGGATTTTCTGACCTAAAAACTTGCCAAAGCAAATTGGGCGAGTTTTTTTTTTTCTTTTTCTTTTTTTGGGGTTTTCTTGGGGGTTTGGGGTTTGGGGGTTTTTTTTTTTGGCTTTCTTTAATTTAAATTTTTTTTCCTGGGTTTCTTAATTAAAAGAAATTTTTGCTAAAGTGTTAAATTGGAATTTTAGAATAAAAGTGCACAAGTGATGTGCTAGAACCCTGTCTATATATAAATAAGTAAATAGCTATTACATATTATGTTGAAATACAGGTGCACCAAGGACAAAGGTTCAAATATTTACACTAAAAAATACAAGCTTTCATCACAAAATCATTGTCAATCAAAGTCTATTCTACACGTTTTTTTTCAACAAATTATTGTCCATATCATTAAATTATTGACAATTTTACTTAAGAAAGTTAAAGATTAATTATTCAGAGAATTTTGAAAGGAGGAAAAACAATGACATCATGTGAATATCATGACATCGTGCATATGGCAGCCCCAAAAATTTAGCAATGTGATAGAAAAACATAAAGAATTTTTTGACAAAGTTCCATGCATTTTTAATCACCTCCCTTGGTAGGAAAATATCCTTTCAAAATAAAATCAACATTCCATTTGTGAAAGATCCTAATTTGATTAGTGTAGATTGGACATTGATTTTTTATCCAAGTAACTAGTTGGGTTAAGGGTTGGGTCAAGGGTAAGGTATTGAATACCAACTTGCCTAGTTTGAATTTTGATGACAATCAACAAAATATCCTACATCCTTGATATGAACTTTGCAAATATTTGTCAAAACCCTATTGGTTAGGTATCATTTTGGAAAAAATTAATACCTACCTATATTCAAGGTGTGAAGACTTGCATTTTAGGTAGGTAAGTTATCTCTAGACCCTAAGCCTTTTTTTTTTTTTTGTCATAGGTGCCTAGAAACCAAAGCTCACCACAAAATTACCTAAACCCTAAAACCTACTCAACATCATACCAAGTGGTTTTTAAATTAGGTATTTAACAAAACTTATCCTTTTGCATAATGGGTGGGCTTTGGTCATTTATTTTTTAAATTACCCCTTATGCATAGCATGCACAAATTGGCAAAACAATATTGAGAATTTTGATAATCAAAGGTAAGTGTAGAGAACTAAATTGGTACCAAGGTCGAGTCCATTTTTTTTCAAAAGCTAAATATTTGATACCTTGTGTGGTAATTTTAAAACCCAAAATCAAAGAACTTGCTTGGATGGGTTTTTAAAAAAAAAACTAAGAACCAACGAACATTGGAAAGGACCTTTCACTTTTGTCAAGTTCTCAAAACTTGGAAAGTTATTTATGTTAGTGAAGGAACTTTTTTTCAGCTATTCCTTGGTCTCCGCTCTTAAGCTATTGCTATTGGCTAGCCTTCGAACCTAGGAAGAGTTCCAAAATTGTTCTTTACCATATACATAAAATCAACTAGCATGATCACACAAGGGCAAAATGCATAGAGAATCTATCATATGTGAAATATACGAGTTTTTAAAATTGCAAGTTTGATCATTTAAGGTTTTGGGTTTGTTGGATTCATCAATCTTTTGGATACCTTGGCAAGGTACTTTGCATAATCACAATAACTTTTGTTGATTACTAGTTGAGAGCATTTCCAAGGGGATGTTTGCAATGGCAACGTAATATCATCAAGCAAAATGAACACATCCAAAGGGCCACACTTCCAAAAAAGTTAGAAACACTATGACATTTCTAGAGCAATTTGGTGGAGGACATTGATTTTTAAAGAAGACCTTGTAAACATAATCAATTGTCATTGATCATGTGATTTTTATTGCTTACAACTATTGTTGTGGGAATATCTAGTTTGTTTGTAAGGTAAAAACTAGTGTTGTGTGTGTAAATGGCTTGGGATTTACACCTTGTGCAAATGTAAATGTAGAACACGAAACATGTAAATGTAAAACTCTGTAAATTTATTTTATGTCGTGTAAAACAATGTAAGTGTAAATGTAAAAATAAATACATTTATGTGGTTTTATGCAACTATGTAAAACATGTAAATGTAAGTGTAAAAATAAATATGTTTATATGGTTTTATACGGCTATGTAAAATAATGTGAGCGTAAAACAAATACACTTACTTTCTTTTACATGCATGTGTAAAACAATGTAAGTGTAAATGTAAAAAAAAGACTTTTATGTGGTTTTACTCATTTATGTAAAAACATGTAAATGTAAGTGTAAAAATAAATACATTTATATGATTTTACACGGCTATGTAAAACAATGTAAATGTAAAACCATGTAAATTTTTTTTAAGGAAGGGGGAATTTCATAATTTTTTGATGATAGGCCAATCAAACGATCCATTAAAAAAAAACCTGTCAAAACATGCACCTCAACTAATTAATATGGATTTGCAAGAAGGTATGGTCATTAAGGGTATATAATAGAGGTATTTGTAAAATAAAGAGAACATAGCACCATAACCCTAAATTTGGTCATAAATAGGGTTTTTTTTTTAAAAACCTGAAAAGAAAATTAGCATTTAACAAGGGCGGGGGGGAGGTGAAACTCATAAAACCATCAATATTTGTGATGAACTGAATTTCACCATGTCTTTCCTTTTCCCTAAACGCCTCCATTGTTGCTACATATATTTTCATTACTTTTACATGTATAACTACAATAATTATTTTCAAACCTTGTGCATTAAATGTTAAGTTTCATCATTTCATACCCATATTTATGGATACACTAAAAGAAGGGTTTGAAGGTGAAAGGAGGCCCAAAAACAATATGACTTTATGACATGCCCCAAAACATTTACTTAAGATTATATAAATGCATTTGACAATTATTTACACTAGATTTACATGCCATATATACAACTATTGACGCTTACACAAACAACATTCGTAAAAACCAAGTGTTCAATGTCAAGTTTTTGTGACTCACATTCAAATTCACACCATTTTGTTCGAATTGACATAAGAATTAGATTGTGGAACGAGTATTTTAATTTGCTAGATCCAAAATCAAAATTAGGATTGTGAAAAAGTATTTTTGAAAATGAGGTCAAGATATTTAGGTTAAAAAGTTGATTTAAAAAATAATAATAAGTAGACTGAAATTTATAATTAAATATTCATTTTAATTAGTTGTTGAACTTTGTACCTACATAAACACATATTTTAATTTTTTCTAAAACCCTTTAACCATATAATCTTTAGCATTTCAAGTGTATAATGTATTATACATGGAATTAGAACCAATTTTTTAAATGGGCTTGAAGGTTTTTGAATTTGAAAAAATGTTTTTGAAAGGTTCAAAATTTGGAAGAATTAGGTTTAAAGCTCCACCCAACAACCTCTACATAAATTTTATAATGTCAAAATTAGGACCAAAGGTTTTCTTTAAAAATAATAACTACACAATAATGCTTACAACCATGGCAACACAAGAACTTTATGTTGTAGCCAAGCAAAAAAAAAAAAAGGAAAATATTTGTGGCAAAGGAGGAAAAATAGTTACATAGGTCAACTTTTCATGTTTCACATTATCCTATCACATGTGGAATGGGAAAAACAAGTCAAGCATTTTGAAAGCACATCATTGCACATTACAACAACAATTGACCTCCAAGTTATGGAGGTTGTTTAGCTAGAAGCTTGGAAACAAAGTGAGGATGTATCAAGCATGACATGATGAAATTTTGTGGGAACTATCATGTTGCGGTCTCCCTTGCCAAGAGTGACATCTCCAATGGACATACATCATTAAAAGTGTTACAACTTTACAAATCTAAGAACCCAAATAAAAGTGCGTTTGATTTCATACACTATTGGTTGATCCTCAAATATATATCTCAATGGTCAAACACTAGAAAAGAGAACAAGATAATGACCCCATGAAAAGGAAAGTTCCCCCCAACACAATCATAATTGAAAGGTAAATGAACATTGTACCCCTAGAATTTTATTTTTATAGTATCATGTTTTCTTCAATAACATAAAAAAATACATACAAATTAATATCCCTCTTGAATTTCTTTGCCCAAAAAAAAAAAAGAAACAATAAGAGATGAAGAAAATTATCTCATTTTGAAAAACTAGGCTTAAACATTATTCTTCAATGCCATCAGATTTTAAATAGCCACCAAATTGTCACTTGGACTTTTGACAAGGGTTAATTCCAACCCTAAATTAAATTAATATATACTTCCATAGACCTCTTCATAACCTTTCTACCAATCACCGTTTAATTTCTAGCAGTTGTTGACAAAGAAAGTTTTAAAAGCTTCTAATTTAGTAAGCCAACAACTCGCAATTTTCAAAATATCCCGAAATAAAAATAAAAATGGATTTAACATTAGATGTGAAGCATGCATGAAAATATTAACGGTTGAATTTGACCAATGTTGTACAATTATTTGATTTTGTCAAAACTTTTAATTTTGATTATTCAAAAAAATAAGAATAAAAGAACCAACCTTTGGTTTTGGGTTTTTGATTTTTTTAAATAACTAGCAAGTTTCATAAAAGAATCAACAAACAAATGACAATTTAGGGTAGGTTTTTTTTACTTGGTTATTTGATTTTTTTAAATTGGTGGTTAGTGGTCAAAACCAATTACGTACAATATTTAATAAGCTAGTCGAAGGTTAGAACTAATGTTGCTTGATTATTGATTTTTTGGGTAACTAATTAACAACCTACTTGATGGTTGTGAAAAAATCAATAATTAAAAAACATTGGTAGAACCAATTTCAAATTGTTACTACATGGTAAAGCTTGAGGTGAAGGGCATTATTGAAATAGGGTCCACACAACCTAGTAGTTAAAATATTTCTAATCCTTTTTGCAAAATAACAAAAAAAACTAAATGTTATTTATGTTTGCATATACTAGTGGTAAGTAGCAATCTTTTGTACAAAGATTATTATGTTAATTCAATGAAATCAAACTTTCTTATTAAGTGGAAATTGTCACAATTTTGTAGGGGAGGTTTGTTTTGTTAGTTTGGCTCCTTTGGTCCATTATCACAAAAGTCTTTTCTTTTTTTCAACTAACTCAAATTTGGTTACCTATTGAATTGTGAAAACATTAACAAGGGTTCAATGAACTTGTCATGTTCAAAACTTTGTTAAAATTTGATAAGTTTTCTTGGGTGAATGGGTATGTAAGGGCTTGATCTTAAGTCTTGAATCAGGGGGTTTCAATTTTTGAAACATATGCAAGGAGGAGGATTGAATAGGTACTTGATAACTTTTTTATTTATATCCTTTTCATTTTAGTAAAAAACTTATTTTTTATTATTTGTTTCCACTTATTTTTTAAAAGCAACTTGATCAACTTGGCAACTTTCATCTTTGGTTGTCCTAAAGTTTTGAAATGTCCTTTTATTTTTTGGTATGATTATCCAATAGATGAGCCCTATCATAGCAAACCAAAATTCAGCCTTTGATACACTCACAACCCAATTGATAGAAACAAAAATAGGTACTAAGTATCAACAATAATAATAGGTGGTGTGGGTTTAGGGTTTCTAGGATTTATAACTTCCATCAGGACTTCGATTAACAAGTTGATTGTTCAATCTTCAATAAATTTGGAAAAAAATACCATATTAAGGATGAGTCCAAAACACTTGCCAAGTCAATGACAAGGCAGGTTTGATGAAATTTGAAACCAAAACTCAAGCATGCCCCTACCCCTACCTATAATCCCACCTCTTGATATGAAGGCACCTTATTCCACAACCAACATGCACACATGTTTTTATCAACAATTTGTCTTTTTTTTGTCAAACTGAATTTACCCAAATAACTTTGATTCTCTTAATGCCTAAGTGTCAAAGTGTTGAACATTTGTACAAAACCTCCTTTATATTTTTAAACATTACTTGCTTAAGTGTTGGGTTTATTAAAATTGATAATGCAAGTTGGATTTTTTTTATAAACTACACAATATTGTCCTTAATGTCAAGCAATGTTAAACTTGTCCTTTTTTGTAGCATTATTTACTTGAGTGTTAAATTTGCTTTGATTTCTTGTAGTTAGGTTCCTTACGACCTACAAATTTTTTGTTTTAAAGTGTTAAACATTGTCAAATTGTTTTGTTGCTTTTATGAAACATGTGATTATGTGATTTTAATTACTTTTGTCAATATATGTGCAAAGTAGTTTGTTAATGGTACAAATGCAATTCAAGCATTGATGATTTTTTCCCCCCTAATTAAAGATTGAATGATGACCATTGAAATTGATGCATCTACATTAAAACAAATTGAATTGGGATTGCTAGCATTAGATTTCCATTAACCAAGCATCTTTTTGGGGTAGGGAATCATAACACTAGCCCATTGGGATTTGTGTTAATCACAAGTGATGTAAATATTGCCTAACTAGGTTCTTGGTAATCACCTTCTGATTGAAGGTAATACCAAGGAAAGACAATGTTACACATTCACAAACTAATTTATTAACTTTCTTCCTTGATAAGTAGAAAAAAATTCATCTTTTACAACTTGTCTTATGTAATTACATGTGTCATATGTAATTTAAAAATGTCACAAAAGATAAATTTTCTACTAGCTACTACAACACTCACATAAAAATAACAAAATGTATATGGAAAGGGGAATAATTTGTTCCTTGGACAATATCCTACCTTCCTATCCTAACTTCCATTCCTTAAATGAGTAATCCTAATGTGACAACGTGTTAATTACACCAAAAGAAATGACCATAACCTAATTAGTAAACAAGGGATAGTAATTATGCCTTGTAACATAATTATCACCATAGAATAACAACATTTATAATCATTCAAGAAAGGGATTTTTTGATGAAAATACATACTTAGAAATCAACAAAGTTGTCCCAATAATGCCTACCTTTTGCCTCTTCCTCCTACCATCTGCCCCACCCTCTTACCATCCTACCAAAGTAGTGAAGCTAACACTTCAAGATAAATCTAGAAAGAATAAAAGTTTTGCATAAGCACCTTTGTTTATTGCCTTATTGATGCCAATCATGTACACCCAAGGACTTTTATCCCTTCCTTTCTTTTATTTCAAAGGGAAAGGACAGACTTCTTTCCTGAGGAGAAATAAAACAAAAAACATAGCAAGATTATAAGAAGAAAATAGGATGGGAGGGAAAAAATAAATTAAAAAAACTCAGTCCAAACCCAAAATCCAAACAAAAAAAGAAAAAAAAAGGAAAGACTTTTAAAATAAAGGGCTTCCCCACCCCTTAAATCCTCCCCCAAATCCATACCTAAAAAAAACCAATGTTAGAAGTCCCATTAAACTAGCTGGTCTTTTTAGATTTATTCCAAGTTACCTTCCACCTTCTAAATAATTAATTAGCCCACTCCTACCTTCTAGAAGATAGGTGGTTGCCTTTTTACTTACCATCCTTGAACTTAGCTAGATTAATGGGTTTTATCCCCCAAAAGTGGAAATAACAATTCCCAATAATAAAAATGATCAAGATGCCCACTAAACTAGTAACTCAAGGTTAACATGTGAAATTCACCAAATACTTGTTGAATCAAATTTTGAATCTCTTGCAATGAAGATTAATAAAGTTGACTCCCCTTTAAGGTTACAAGACAAAGTTTGGATTGAAGAAAAGAAGTGACCAAAAGAATTGCATGCAAATAATTATGTAAGTGCAACAATGAATATAAATTCTAGCATATTCCACTTACTTTCTATGCATTTGTAATTCTTATGCCTAAGTTACAATTTGGAATTAATAAAATTATTTATGAAGTTAGAAAACACAAGGGGGTTTGTCATGCGAATACATATCATCATACAAACATACCATATTCACATACACACACGAACACATAACATGGATGAGAGGATACACAAATACTCGTGTACCACAACTCGCCCCCCTAGCTAGTGATTAGGTCCCTCTAACTTCCAAGTAGCCCTATACATCTTTTACATGTTATACACCTTCGTGGGTGCACGAATCAGAAGGCCAAGTGTTATGTTGCCCCATCGTTAATCGCCCATTTACAATCCATACCATATGAAGATCAAGTCATCTACCCCTCCAAAGTACAACAAGGACAAACCCATCGTCTAGCGGGAACAACATCCATAGGTGGAGTCATGCACGCCATTTGCCAACCCCTAGAACATCTATCACACACCAACATATGGGCTACTCCACCTCTAGACCCACACAACATACACCTCAAGCCGGCCCATACCACTGCCAAACTTGGGTTAACTATACCATCCACATTTGGGAGGCGACATGGTGCACAATTATGCACATGGTCCTTCCAAACAACACCATCATGACCCTCCAACATGAGAACTCCATAAGCTAACACCTCTCGCACTCGTAAAATAGTCTAACCATCCATTACATCCAACGTCGTCGGTGCAGTCTGCTGCAAATAGACATAGTCCCCCACATGGAACCTATGAATCGATGGTCGATAACCTCCACCTCAAATAAGTACATACCGTAATGTATCCCTATGTTGAGCAATGGCAAGGTTTTCAAACATTGCTGGCATAACTTTTTGAAAGATCTGCACATTGAGAACACACCCTCAACCACATCTCTGGGTCATCAAGGTTCACCACCTCACTAAACTCACGATGAATCGTCATTGGCAAGTCTGGATTTCGGCCATATAATAGAAAATAAGGTGAGAAGGAAGTCAAAGATGTTTAATGACTAAATCGATATCCCATGGCCAACCATGGTGACTGAATATCCCAATCCCCTAGGTGGCCCTTGTGCAAGCCATACTTGTGCAATGCCCTCTTCATCGTTTGTACCACACGTTCGGCTAAACCATCTACCTCAAGATGATCTCAAAACATGGTTTGCTGATCAATTAACGCCTTGTCACACAAGACTTGAAACTCACCTTGAAACTCTATACCCTGATCGTTCAACACCTCAGCTAGTGCACCAAAATGACTAAGCACCCTATCAAGGAATGCATACATTACTCCCTCGCTAGATTTGTCGAGGGATGGCACCAACTCAATCCACTTGGAGAAGTGTTCCACCATCACCAACACATATTTATTGTGTTGTACCGTCAATGGTAATGGTCCCATAAAGTCCAATCTCCAGCGATAACCCAACCCCATAATAAATAAAGGGTGTAAATGTGGTGTAGGGGCATTGAACGATGCCCTCACCCTATTACAAACCATGTAATGTGACACCAATCATTGCACATCAGTGTGCATACCATGCCACGAATACTGACCTAGGAGCAAGCTATAAGTCCGCTTTATTCCAAAATGCCCCAACTCCTCATGGGCATGCCGCACAATATGCCCTCTTTGGGCTGGATGTGGTATAATCCACACCCTACCATCCTCCCACACTCGAAGTATGTGTCCCCTCCAACCAATACCTCCTAGTTCGTTAGAGAACACGACCTCTCTCCTTGGCATTCACCATGCCTTGCACTACACTGGTCCGTAAAAACTCCAACACCAATGTATCATCATGAACATCATGGCGACCGATGCTACCATCCCCAACCTCAGGATCGGAAAATTTGCCATCTACCCTTTGACTAAAGTAAGATGTCACGTGGCCCTCCATACTAGAGTCCACACCCAACAAGCACAAAAAGGCCGATGCATACCAACCTGGCACCATCTCCTCATCAACCTCGCCATGCCATCTAGCTCCAATATTATCTTCATGGCTAATATGCATGGGTTCCGACTCAGCCCATTAGCATCAAGGTTTGCAACTCCATGTCTATGCACTAATTGGAAGTCATACTCCTATAAGATAAGAGCCCGTCGTGTAAGCTTTCCTGTAAGCTTATCGGACTCCATCAACCACTTGAGTGGCTAGTGATCAGTGACAAGGGTAAATTGTGTGCCAAACAAATAACACCTAAAGTGTGTAACAACCCACACTGTTGCCAAACATTCTCCTTCATACGAACTCTAGCGTGACTCCGCTGCATTGTTCGAACAACTCGCATAGGCCACCACAAACTCCTTCCCTTCATCATCACACTGTATCAACACCGTTCCAAGTCCCAACATACTCTAATCAGTGTGTAGCTGGAATGGACGCCCCTTAATAGGTCTCAAGATGGAAACCGCAACCAACCTGGCCTTGAGCTCCACAAAAGCTCGCTCCTGCTCATCACCCCACTGCCACTCCTGATTCAACTTCAACAACATGTTCAAAGGCTTTGCCATCGCATTAAAGCCTTTGACATACCTGCATAATAATTCGCTAATCCCATGAAAGCGTGAGCCTTACTCACATCCGTGGGACGCGAAATACATGCAATAGCTTCCACCTTGGTTTGTTGCACTCCCAAATCACCTAGGTAGATCACATGAGCCAAATACTCCACACTCTCCTAGAAGAACGTACAATTCCCAGGATGTAGACATAAACCTCGAGCCTTCAATCGTTCAAACACAATTTGTAGATGAATCTAGTGCTCTTCCACGGTATCACTATACACCACAATATCATCGATATAACACCAGACAAAATCCAACCCTGCTAAGATCCTATCCATCACACATTGAAACTCGGCAGGCGCATTTTTCAACCCAAAGGGTAAGAACTTCCACTGATACAAACAATCCTTACCACGAAAGTTGACGCCCCAAAATGCAATCTTGGCCTTGTCCTCCTCTCGAATCAGCAACTGATGGTACCCTATTCGAAGATCAAGTGTACTAAAGACCTTCGCATGTCCCACAACATCAAAGATGTCTTCAGGTGTAGGCATGGCATACTTATTGGACTTAGTCTATCGATTAATAGGACGGTAGTCTCCACACATCCGCCTATTCGTGTAGTTGTCATACACATCCTTTTTGGCAAGCATGATAGTGGCTGATGCATACTTACCATGCCACAACTCCAATAATCTAGCCTCCAATAGATCCAACATTCGATTCCGAAACAAGTCCCTTTCCATATCACTATATCTATAGGGACGACAGAAGATTGGCATGTCACTAACCAACTCAATTCGTATACCAAGTCCAATCAAAGCACCCAACTTCTTCATACTAAAGGCAAAACAACTCATGTACGTTCTTAGGAATTGCGTCAATCGTCACCTTTCTCCTTTTGTTAGCTTGGGCCCCATCAAAGGTTCCCAAGTCTCCTCAGTAGACACACTAGAGGAAGAGGACAACACCATGGGTTACTACGCAAGAACCTTGGGAGAAGCCACACGTTCCTCCATGTCACCAAATGGAACACCACTGGAGCAACAAACTCCTCCAATAGCATGGGCCACAACCTCCACATGCTCTCCCAACACATCCCATGTACTCCAAGGATGAAAAATACAACTCTCCTCGCCCCCCGTCGATGCCTTTACTATCACGATGGATAACGAGCTCATAAGAAGTGTAACTACTACAGATGTGGCTTTGAGCCAATGCTGCTTAGCCATACCAAGGCTAACAATCCAAGTCAAACAATTCATGTCCATAACTTGACCCAACACATGTCAACGTGAAGCCTCAGAAATAAAAAGACCAATGTCATTCCTATAGGAAACCCCATCACACGTTCTCTCTCATTGACGTTGGGCTCCACCAATTGTTGCGAACAAGAATCCCATACAAGTCTAGGACCACCTTCCTTATAGGCATGTGACGTTGGAAAATTGACAAATGTGGGTAACGCCATCCTAGGCTATCCCACTCGGTTCATCACTGCCATGGGTGACCTATCAGCAACTCTCACCACCTGAAAACGTCACCCAATATCCAAAATACTATCCACTATGAGGTGAGAAGATCATGGCACTGTTTCATATGCTCGTCTCAACACCTCCCTCAGCACCAAGTTCGTCCACCACATTCGTGGACAATGAGCATGCGAGCCAACCTTCATTGCATCTAATAAAACCACTAGTATAATCCAAGATCGGATCTCGTGTACACTCACCATCACATGAGACCTAGTATCACCCAACAAAGGTACATTCTCTAAAATGTATGCAAGAGCACATGCCTGATGTGTCTAAAGATGGCGTAACACCCACAACATCTCCCAAAACATATGAGATTGAGGGTCACGTAATTGCTCACCACGACCAGCCTTAGTATGACCCTTGCATGGCCATCCGGTAATCACCAAATCAATAGGACCAACTCTCTCAAGATCATGTGCCCCCAACAATGCCATTATGTCTAATGGCAAAGCCCACTGATATCCTCGAATAGTCGACCTCGACAACAACTTAGGGTATAGCCGCATCAATAATGCAAGATGGCATGATGAAACCTTCCTCGCAGTCTCATCCCTCTTCACATAAAGGTATTTTCGAATTGGAATACCCGTTTGAAGCACTATTGCTAAATCGGTGCTGATCCCACCAAATATATCTAACACGCAAATACCTTGGGAAGGATATTCCCACAAAATGGATGTAGTATCCAATGGAAACAACCCAACATGACCAGAAATAGGAGTCCATTGTGGAACCTCCTCCTCCTCCACAGGCATAAAAGCCTCACACCAAGCCTATGATACCAAACGATTGGCATCCTACCGTAACACCCCACTCAAATGCCAAAGTGGACATCCAATGAGGAGGACACTATTGTAACAAAACTAGAAACCTCCTTTATATCCTTGTAGACTGGAATGTCAATGGCTAAAATGTTGCCCTCCAACAAATCACCTGGCCAAATGACCATTCCATTAAAACTAGTAACTAATGCCAACACCTCTGGGGGTGACCCTCCTAGTCGAACCCTAAAAATAAATCTCACAAGCAATTGGCTCATTTGTCCATCCCCAGACTGCCAACCAAGTTGATAAGTCGTTGTTTCCGTCCAATAATCTATCTGAAAACCCATCAAATACAACACGACACCTCCAACTAGTACATCATACGACTCATTTGCTATAACAACAATAATCACTCCCAACCTAAAGTTATCAATCGCATGATCCGGTCTCATTTGCACCAATAATCTTTCACGTCTCATGAAGTGAAACCTATCACTGGCTCCACCAAGTGACGTCTAAATCTGGAAAGGGCATGGTTTAAGCTTTGACCTTCGAATAACTAATACATGTTACCTTCCCCAACATCAAGGGTTGGGCACTAGAATCCAACAAAATTCGATTTGGTTTATACACCTGACCTGTAGGACTCACCAACCGGAAAATACCACTCCGGTTGTCCAACATACATACACTAAGTGTAAACCTCTCATAATCAATGGCTAGTCAAACTAGTAATGCGTCCATTTTAGTCGCCGCCACCTGCCAAGGACTATCCACACCTAATATCACAGGTTGCTCCACAACAACATCTTTCACCACAAGTTGCCCCACATCAACACCTTCACACACCTCGACACTCGTAGCAGCAACACTCCCACGTTCACACAATGTGGCTACTAGTTGAAATACACGAGCTAAGTCAA
>Ga0209208_10001610_pt1 | contig 31971 bp, 26 predicted proteins | sample S1TSphfallax_3_FD_187694 | JGI IMG/M metagenome (GOLD analysis project Ga0209208, IMG submission 187694) | Host-associated microbial communities from peat moss isolated from Minnesota, USA - S1T2_Fd - Sphagnum fallax MG (SPAdes) (version 2) | ecosystem: Host-associated > Plants > Peat moss >...
ATTTGACTCCCGGCCCTTCTTTTGCCCATAACTTGGGCGACAGATGTCCAAATGCCCAATGCGAGGGCATTTTCGATATCTACGCTTCAAGACCTTTCCAATGACACCAAGAACACCCCAATGCGAAGTGTTTTGGGTCCTGCTGTCGAGCTCCGAACATTCGGGAGTCCCGGAGGACTCCAAATCCCCAACTTTTCCAAGTGTTGGGCTTCACCCCCACACTTGGCCAAGTTAGGGTTGCGACAACCGTACAACTATATGTTTAATGCAATTAATGTGTAAATACACTACATATGTTATATGGAAATACAAGGCATTAAAAAATAAATACCACATTTGAAATTCATGGAGTTTTATTATAATTGTTTATATAGTTGGAATAGGTTCCATTTTGTTTTTTGATAAACATCATTTGACTTTATTTGCAAATTGCACAAAAGTTGTTAAAAACAACTATGGTGCAACTAATATGCAACTAGGGTTCAATGCCTAGTTAATGTGATTAAATTTCAACAAAGTTTCAATTACTTGTGCAAATTTGAAATTGAAAGTTTTGCGAGATACACAAAGGCATGTGACAAATGGCTATAGCTTATTAAATCTTAGGATTATATCAACAATTATCATGCACTTATGTTTAATGTCAAATGACTTTGAAAGATGAACAAGGAGAAGGTTAATCCTTTTAATTTTAATCTTGTTGGTTTCTTGTGAAGCAACTAAAAAGTTCATGATACATAACAATCTTTTGTATTTTGGGTTTTATTTAGAAATTAAAATGTCCAAATTAGGGGAAAATATATCATTTTTGTTTAAATGTTCATTATTTGTTTGAATATATATATATATAGATTGAAACCAAATTTTATTTTATTTTTATGATTGTGTGAAATTATAAAAGCTTTTAATTTTGGAATGTAATGAATATAAATATTTGTTCAACACCCTTGTTGTATTATGCATTTACATTATTGTCCATTATTTTTATGCATAAGATTATTATTATGTTGTTAGTTTTTATACAACTACAATGAATTATTAATATGAGCTTTAATAATGTAAGTCCCAAAACATTTTTGTATAATAGACTTTTATGTTAAGACAATCAAAGTGAAAATGAGTTTACATCTATGTGTGAGGAAATTCAAAACCAATGTGTTTTTATTTTACTTGAATTTAAATAGAAGTGTGTAAACGTAAAACTTGCAATTAATCATTATATGGTTATGATGTGTTATTTGTGTCACATTTCACTGAAAAAATAAACATTTGATAATCTGTGTATGTTGTTTATAAGTTAAAATGTAGTTACAAGATATGTTAATTCATTTTTTGCATGGATATCAAAAGTAAATAAATGTGGAACCAACAAGAATGAAGGGAATAGACAAATATGGTTATATGATGTGATTATGGTGTATTGTTTATATTCCATATCAATGATAAATTAATGATGACACTATATGTACATTGTCTATTTGTTGGATTATAGTTGTAGAAGATTCCTACTTAGTTTTAGAATACAAACATTAAATTATTTTTCACATTACAATGAGGTTAATTTTACATTGTTGTGTAAATGTCATTCCACATTTGGTAGCTATCAAAAAATTTGTTATATTTGTGCAATAGGCTTATCTAATGTGTTTCATGATGCAAAATTATTATTGCTTCTAGTAAATGAGAAATAATACCATCAATAAATGGACATTAATTGCAAAATAGTTCCATATATATATAATTTAAAACTAGATTTAGTGAATTCAAGTTGGAATATGATAAAATTATTGTTTTACAAACATATGATTGTGTGGTATTGCTAAAAGTCACTTAAGGGCATTTAATGGTGACTTGTTTTTTATACTGTTCAATTGTAATCTTGAAATTAATTATACACATTTTAACATTTTTATTGTATGTTTTCCCTAGGCATACTCATAGGCATATTTTCCAACAATAAATAAAACTATTACAAGGTCGTTAACAAATTTTACATAATTATTATGTTCATTCCAAAAATTTATTACATTCTAAAAACTTTTGATAATATCATAATATTAAAAAATGAATCAAATATTGTACCACAAAAGCACATATCATTTTTAAAGTCAAGATGTTTTAAGAAAATGATAATGTGTGATGTTCCTTGTGATATGACCCAATCATACTTACACCCATTAGTCATAGGTTAATTGCAATGTGCATCAACATATTTTGTTCGTCAATGGATGAATGAAAAACCATGTAAACATTATGTTTGTTTGTGAATATTTTGGAAAAGAAACTTACATGGACACCCTACTTGCAATGTAGTTGCACCTAATTACATAAAGTTGAACTCATTTTCAACAAATGCATGTTTTCATATATAGTGAATTACATATGATGCAATTGGTGCAATTCATTCAATAATCATAGTTTTGACAAGTATTTGGTGCAACTCAAAATTTCAATTGCAAGCCAAGTTGCAAACCCCTTTTTCTTTTTCATAGTGACAACTTGAGTTGTGAAGGAATCAAACCCCTAAACTACCTATTATGGCATAAGTCTTCTACACACATGAAAAAAATGTCTTCACACTACACACCAAAACAAAACATGTGAATCAACAAATGGTAATCAAACATACAAGGATAAGTTTTAGTGTTTAGAGTTGGGACCACATGATTCATGGAACTTGTTGGGAATGGAATTCACAAAAATATTATGAATAAAAACATAATTAGGGATCAAAACCATATTGAGCCTTCATATCCTTCCACATAGGGTAAGAAAACATTAGGGTGGACTAAAAGCAAAGGATCAAAGTCCATTTAAAAAATCTCTTTCCTTTATTTTGAATGTATTCTAAACTAGCAAATTTGTTTGAATTTATACCAACAACAACTTGAAAGATGCATGACTTCCAACATTAGATGATTGGGGGATGTTATGTGAGAGCACATGACTTGAGGTTTTGAAATCAAGTTTCAAACATTTGCATTCTTTTGAGATCCATTTGGCCTTGATATTGTGTTTAGATTCATTATAGAGTATAGTAGCTTAAGGGATTTTGGCCCCCTAGGTAATAATAATAGGTCTATTTTTATATGAAGATTTTTGAAAGATGATTATTTTGGCTTGTGTTGAAACTTGAGGTTAGTAATAGAGTTATAATATCTTGAAGGATTTTGATTTCTTTTAGAGGATTTTGTGAAGATTATATTTTTTGCCTAACGAAATATTTGATTTCCCATAATTCTTCTTTTGCCTTAAGATATTTTTTAATGTAAATGGCAAGGTCACGGTGTGACACACCCCTTGTTATTATTACATGCTTTCCATTGACATTCGAGGATGATTTTAAAGTTGAAGATTTTCATCTCTTCATTGTAAAACCCTAAAAGGTGGACTAATGTTTCCTATCTATGAAAGTGGCTAAACTACTAGGGACTAATGTTTCCTTTAAAACCCTATGAACCAGGCAACATTGGGGTGGACTTGATTCTAGAGTTTCCATGTCGGGTGGGTACTTAATTTTGTTATAACCGTCTATTTTATTTTATTTAAAAAAAAAATGTTTCATACTTAGAAAACTGCCGGTTTTAGTTATTTCAAAAACCTTCAAAGAACCGACGGTTTTCATGAAAGAACCAGCGGTTTTTATAGGTGATTATTATTTTGATATTTTCAAAAAAAATTGAAACCATAGCTACCCACCATATGTCAGAACCAGTTTGTTTTGAGAACCATGGTTACATATGAACCTCAAGAAGGGTCCTGATATATATATATATATATATATCCATATCCGAGGGCAAATCTTTTTCTTTTTTTTTGATAACTGCCCGTCCAAGCACAACCCCCATTAAAAAATAAATTCTTGACAACAAATATTATTCCCAAAAAAACATTATTTTTATTTTCCTTTTATGAAAGATATGCTTCCCAGGTAGGCACACCAAACTGGAAAAGCGTTTTTTTTTTTTGGCTACGAAGTTTCGCCAAAATGAGAAAAATTAAATTATAAAAGGAATATTCTGTCGTAATATTCTCTTTTTTCTGAAAAAAATCGGCAAATTTTGGGGGTAAATTTCGCCACATTTGGACTGTGCTTTTAGTTTGGTCGTTTGGTAGCAGTTTTTTTTTTAATTAAAAATTTTCTGTTTAAAAACCAGTCGCCATTTAATGCTAAACCCCTCTTGGCATACTAGCCAATAACACAACATCTGAAATTTGAAAAAAAAGAAAAAAAAAACACTGAATCAGAAGTGTCGTTTTTTTTTGCATTTTTTCGACCTGAAAAATTCGATTTCCCCACACATTCAAAGGAATTTTTTTATGAAAAAAGAAAATAAAAAAATTGGCCCAAATTCACCAGATTTCGAAAAATAAAAATTTAGAATCGCCACAATTCTATAACTACAGGTTCCAAACTTCCATCAAGTAGGCAAAAATACAGAAAGATTCTTTAATTTTTCTACCTGAGTCAAAATTTGGCTAAATCGTCCTGTGGATGGATGATCATCGGCAGTTTGGCTTCTTCAAAAAACCCATAAAATAAAAATAAAAAATAAAAAATATTAAAAATTAGAAATAAAAAAAAACCCTGCCAACGGCTATCTCCGAAACCACGCACCCGATTTCAAACAAAGCTACGCACCTTCGGCTTCTCGTGCTCCCTCTGTCTCTCTCTCTCGCCATTTGCGAAATCCGTCAGCAGGTAATCCTCAAGAGAATCTCTGTTGCGATCAAATTGTTGTTGCCATTCCAAGTTTTGTCTTGTTTTTATGGGATTGATTCTGTTTTTTTTTTTTCCTTTTTTTAAGGGGTTTTGTCGACTTTTAGTTTTCTGCAGACGGAGGCGCAACTCAGCGAAGTAATATAGCGGACGGGAGAAGGATGCCGGCTGTTTTGTGATTGTGGATGAAGTGCTGCTGCTTGCTGTTTAAGGAGGAGAAAGAGGATTTTTTTTTTTAAAGGAACGGAGAATTGTGAGCAATTTGTGAAGAGATGTGAAGATGGATCATCGCCAAGATCCGCTTGTCGGAGATGAGAATGTGGCGTCATTGTTGTACAAGAAGCGCAAGGGGACGGTTATGATGATGCAGAAAGGGGAGGAGGGAAGCGGAGGAGAACGAGGAGGGAGTGCGGAGTGGGCAACGAATTCGCGTTCTCGGATCCGTGAAGTAGCGGCTACTTTTGAGCGGCGTAATGGCAGAGGTCGGGGTCGCATTACCGTCTCGCAGCCTCTTCAAGTCGATGTCAGCCCTTTCACCTTCCAACAGAGGTGAGTGACCCTGTCTGCGTGTGTCTCCCTCGCTGTGGTTGCACGGATTGCCAACATAAAACAGAGAGCCGCGAGGTTTCTGTTGTTTCAGAATGAGGAAGAAAGTGCTGGCCCTTCACCATTGGGTTTCCTCATAGATATTATGGACAGGAACATGGCAGACGATAAAACATTTAGAAGCAAACAAAAGAGTCGAGAGAGAATCTTACGTTTGGAAAGGACCTCAATCTTCGCCTTTTAAGGACTAGGATTCCTCCTCATGTATTAGAGACAGGAAGACGGCAAGAAAGAAAACAAGAGAAAACAAAGAGAGGAACAAACCAAGAAAACGTCTTAACATGACAAAAAAGGACTAGGATCTAGACCCTTCTGGCGCTTACAGCAGAGAGAAATAGGAATGGGGAGAGAGTTGCATGTGATATCTATAGTAGGGTTGATGATGGACTCAGGTCAATAACAGCACTCAAGGAGAATGTGATCCATGAGGACGGTTTTGGACCTGGCAACCATTTCCAGCATGTCATGGGGAAGAAGCGCATGCTGCAGAAGCTTGGAACAAACATGACCAGAAGAGTGCCTGGCCCAGTGGCAGAATCTCTGGATAAGGAGAACCAGAAAAAGTGTGTGCAGGAAGATGCTAAGTCATTCTTTGCTCACAAGAAAGGTCAGATCATCCTCCCACTCTTAAAAATGTTTTGGGAACACAGTACTTAACTGTGATTTATGCTTCATGGTCTTAGAACTATGGAGCTCTGATGCTAAGGGTTTGTGTCTGCAGCTTTAAGAGGTGTGGAGCAGAAAGCAATTGGTGCAAGTGTGCCTAAAAATGTCTTCAAAAGTGAAGCCTCAAACAGCCCAGGGCATTTTTCAAGGGCTGTTGCGGCGCAGCGATGCTCTAGTGGAAGAGGCATAGTGTTCACTAGAGCCACACCACTTGACTTAAGTGATCTTCAAGAGTATTTTGCAAAATTGGACCAAGAGGAGACTCTGGAGGAGGAGGAGGAGGCAGAAGAGCCAGAACTACAAGTATCGTTCTTTAGGGGAACAGAGGCAATTCATGTAGCAAGAGATGAAGTAGAGAAAAAATATGAGGAGAAAGCAGATGAAGCTCTACTGATACAGGCTCCAGATCTTGCTAAGCCTGGTGAAATTGCAGACCAAGAGTCACAAGCTTCTGCTGATGAGATTCTGGAAGTACAAGTGACACCAGGGTGTGAACAACATGCAGAACTGCGAGCAGGATCACATGAGCCACATGAATTGGTTGTTGAGGAAGAAGTTGTGTCAAAAGGGCATTTTGAAATTCCAGATGAAGAGTCACAAACTTTTTCTGATGAGATCCATGAAGTCCAAGTGAGGCAAGGCCATGAACCACCAGTACAACTGCAAGCAAGGTCATACAAACCAGAGGATTTGGTTGCTGAGGAAGATGCTGGATCAAAACCATGGATGGAAAGTGTGCACCAGGAGTCACAAGCTTGTGATAATGAGATTCTAGAAGTGCAAGTGACAAAATGGTGTGGACAGCCAAAGAATCGGCAAGTGTCACAGGAATTGCCGAAAGTGGGGGTTGAGGAAGATGTTGTACCAGAACTGCCTGTTTCATTTCTTAGAGAAGCGGATAGGCTTTGTGTAGAAAGAGAAGCAGTTGAAGTATGTGAGGTGGAAAAAGATAAAGCTATGCTGACACAAGCCCTGGAGAAGCACTTTGAAAATGCAGAATTAAAATCACAAGTGTGTGAACAACCAGTGCAATTGCAAGCAAGGTCACAGGAATTGCAGGATTTGGTTGTTGAGAATGAAAATGTAAATGGGTACCTGGAAATGGAGGATGTTGCAGAAGTGTCTTCAGCTGGGAAAGGTGAGGAAGAGCTTTACCATCTCTTTCTTTCCAGCTTATATTCTCTGCAACTACATTCTCCCTTTGATTCTTGGCATTACTCTCTGTATATCAGACTGACACAGTTTTCTTGGCATGATGGTATGGTGCAGTTGAATTTGAGCTGTCACATGGAGGGCACTCTGTAGAACACTGGTCAGTTGAATTCAATCAAAGACATGGGAGAAGAGATAGTTTTCTTTTGAATGAGATCAGGAGTTCATCGTTGAATCCCATTCAACATGGCCTGCCAGAGCAGAGGATCCTAGCTCCGATGAATGATGTTTCACCCAAGTCTCCACCTCCACAAACAGCTCAACACCTTCAAGAAGACATCAATAGAAATACAATCCAACACCTCACTGTTCTTGTGCCAGACACATCGCCGACACCTCCAACAAACCCTCTGTCAATATTTGGGCCACGCTATAGCCGAATTAGCCAGAGTGTGGAGCTTCACCAGCGACGGCTGTTTATAGATGATGAGGATGGGAGGCATAAGCCATGGACTGTTGACTCTGCCATTGTTCAGCCTGTTGAATCTGTCACTGTGCATCTACTGGAGCATGAACAAGAAGACTTGGCAACAAAAAGCCAAAGCGATGTGATAGCATGTACAGAACAACATAGGGTGGATGGTACATGCTGACACTGGCCCTTTTCTTTTGAAGATGGTTGCCTTATTTCCCTCTCAATCAAGCCACTTGTATAGTTGTCATTGTTGCTCGTTGTGGGTGGATCTTTTCTATGGAATTAACTCTAAAGAGAAGAAAACTGCAGGTGATGTTGATGCAATGAACAAGTGCTCTGCTTCCAATCAAGAACTGCAGGCAGCAAGTGAGCTTGGTGCCCAAGGAGGCACCAGCTCACCAAATGGAAACCACCTGGTGAGTTGCTGCACTAAATCCATTCCTGCTTGAGCTTAAAATTTTAGTGTGCACTACTTAAACATATGTTGTTCTTGCCCTTATTCACCTCCATGCCATAACTGCAACTTCTTGGTTGCCTCACCTTTACCTCTGCTGATTATTTCCCTATTCTGGATTTTCAGGTGGATATGACAGGTACTATTGCTCCAGTTTCTACAGGATCACCATCTCATGATGATGTACATGATGTTGATGTTGGAAAAGACCTTGAAGGTGAACTTCTTAATCTGGACTCAATTTGCAAGCCCACACAGGTTGTGCACATTTGTGATGCCTTTTTAGGATGTTTATCTTTCACTCCTTGCTTCCTATTTGAGGTCCCACAATCTCACATGATTTATCTAGTGCAATGTGGGTGAGATGGAGAAAACATGCTGATCATGGATTGAGTCATGGGATTTTTCTCAGCTTCTGGATGCATCAGCTTTATGTTTCCTTTCCTAATCTAGTGTCCTTCAGTCATTGAGGCAGCTTCCTGGGCCTGATGCATTTTTAGAAGTGCAGGTAGCAAGGCTATGTGTGAGGATTCTGTTCAAGCATCTGTGCAAGCACCTGGAGAGATTCTCTTTGAGTTGAGCATGCTGGAACCAGTAGACCAGGTATGTTTCCTGATGAGCAGGTTACTAACTAGGATTAGCTGTAATTTTGGGAGTGGTGCTCTATCATTCTTTTCACAAGGGCAAGGCGTGAATCTGAACACTTTGCTCCTCACTTTTCAGCCAATGAAGTCCAACAATGAGGCACCTCTACCATTCCAGGAACCTGCTGTGCCTGAATGTGAGTTATCCTTTATCCTCTGTGTGCTGCAAATGTTTTCTCTCCACTTTTATTCCATTGCCTCTGTTTTAGGAGTTTCCATGAGTGTTTGGATTTGGTATATTAATTAAGTTTAATCTTGTTCATTAAATGTACATTGACCTTTGCACCATTTGTTGTGGCAAGCTTCTTCTTGTCAACCTGCAGTACTGACTGGGGTTGCATGGTTGAAGGTGTGAGGGATGTGTCCACTATTGATATGCCCATTGATGAGCATGCAGAAGATCAGCGAAGTAATGTGGGCACCAGTCAGGTAGCACTTGCTTTTAATGACAGTAAAGTTTCAAAGGTTTTAAAATCTGTTCTGTTCAGACATAGCTGTATGGCACTACCCTTCTTTGCAATCTGCTGAAATTCTTGAAATGAACCTGTCTTGGTAACCAGATTTATTTTGATTGTATAGGCAGAACAAAAGCTTGCTGATGCAGAATTTGCACCATCTGCTTGCAACACTGAGGTCACACCCAAGAAGCAACAGAAACAGGAGAGACAACTGCGAAGAAAAAGAAAACAAGTCATCAGTCCTTTGGGTACTCTCCAGCATGATGCTCTCTTATTCAGTTTTCTGCTTCTTTATGGTATCTACAGGACATATTCCCATGCCACCCAACCTATTCTAGGGCCCATGGGCCATCATAGCAGACATTTTTCTGGAATTTGGAGGCCTGACATGTGATTGCACTGTTCAGATGCAGGTACAAAGTGGCAGGATGGGCAACGGGTTAGTACACGCATCAAGTCAAAGCCTCTGGAATGGTGGAGAGGAGAGAGGATGTTATATGGTCGGGTTCATTCTTGTAAGCTATGTCCTACTCTTTCCCCAACCTTGTCTACATGAGCATGGAGGTGAAGGGACCAGGGGTTTATGGGTTGTGTTTCTAGGAGCTTTTCACTAATGTTTGAAGGTGCATAATGTTGGATTGATCGTGTTGATTGTGGCAGCTTTACCCACATTGATAGGCATAAAGCATTATTCACCAGACCCTGTGTGGCCTAAAGCAAGACCCAAGCGCAGTGACCGTCTACACCACAAGATGTATAAAGTTGACTCTTTTGTCCCTGAAGAGTACAATGAGATGATTCGACTGGCAGCATTGTGACATCTGCTTGTGATCCAACAGTCATTCTTCTGCACATCTGCTTGCTGTGTAAACCACATGTAAACAACATTAGGTTTTAGGATGTGATTGATTACTGAGTCTGACAAATCCATAGGGCGTGGCCCCCTTGTTGAAGAACCCAATCATCTGGAACATTTTCAGTTGTTTGGGTGGCTTCCTCTTGGATGTCGTCTGCTCCTAAGACTAGCTTCCATCTGCTGTTACTTCTGAGCTTTGTCAACACAAGAGACTGAGTTACTTCAGGAGAGAAGTTGGGAAACCGCCCTCTCTACTGAAAGCAAGTTGGTTCATTGGTTGTTACACATTGCCAATCATATTTGACAGACAATACTCATTGCTATGTTCAATTGTTGTGCTGTATTGCAGACTTTTTCTTTTTTCTTGATGGTAGTGCTTTCTCCCTTGTTTGCAGTGCAGAAGATGAAGTATGAAACTTGGAATTTCCTAGCAAACTTTTTAAAGTGTCCTTGAACCATAGAAACTGTTCTGAATGTTCTTGAGCATTATGTTTCTCTTTGTAAAGCTCTTCTTCACCTGCAAATAATTGCACTCAGCTTTGTGCCCTGCTTTTTGCGCATTAAAAGGGAATGTCCACCACCTCTGTAGATGAAGAAAAGATTGTCCTTCTCTTGTCAAGTGGTTTGTGTTTTCACATGGAAGCTGCCTCTAACAGATGGTTTGCGACAATTTGCTGGGTTTGAAATATTGCAAATGCTACTGATACATTTGCAAAAGAGGCCAGTTTTTGTCACTCATCTTAATGCTTTTGGGCTTCAAACACAAAGTGGCAGAGACTGGAACAGGAGCAATGAGACAGCAAATGCATTGAGCCTCATGAAGGAAGATACCATCATAGCAGTTACAGACCCCAACATGAGCACTTATGAATCTGAGAACAAAATTCACCCAAGTGAAGAAGTAATTGCAGCTCACAATATACTAGAATGTAATGGTCAAAACCCCTTCAAACTTGTATAGAATTGAGGTGACCAAGTCCAGTAAATTTGGTTTGAGCAAAGGAATGGCTTTCTCAACCCTGGTAACTGACAATTATAAGCTTGCTTTAAAGAGATACCAAGTGTGTTTCTTCAGGGAGAAAAAGCTCTCTAAAAAGTTCACAATTGATTCCAATGCCAATGCAGCTGCAGTTTGCATTGGTTAAAAGCCAAGTCTCCTAATCTGACACTTTGCAAATTGAAGATAATATGCAGCTGCATGAGAGAACAGTCTAATACTACCTGTATTGTTGAGGAAGCCTCAAACCAGGAACAACTGTCTTTCCAGTATACATGGCTCCTGTTAGAGGCATTACATTCCAGTACATCGTTAAGTTGAAATTGAGACCCCGCAAGTTATTCCCCTGCATCACATGATACAGGCACACTTTGACATGTATTTTTCTGAAAGAACAGAAAGTGATATCCTAGAAGTCAATCCACCAATCCACAAAAGTAATTTATATTTGCAACCACAGAACAAATACTTATCCTGAGCTCTGCAACAAAAGAAGTTTCAGAATTGCACAGAAAAAATTGACAAATGCAGTGTGCTAGGACTGGCTTGTGCCCTGGAACTATTAATTGTTGGAGGCATACAGGTTGAAGATTGTCAATGTTACACCTTCAAGAAATGGAATTTTCTACCTAAATAATGTCACAGAACCCATTAACCACCCATCTGGGAGTGATGAGTCTAAAGGGGTGGAGGGTACCACAGAATGAGCTACTTTGAATATTATCCTTAACTTGCTTTAAGGCATGACGGCCTCCAAGCATGATGTAATAGAGGATCAAAGTTGAGTTCAGGATACCAACCTGATCAACAAAGCTGTATTTGTTTCGAGTGAGTTGTGCAATGGTGGCATTCTCTTTTCTTTCCACAATAGTGTCCCACAAAGATATCTGCCCAAGATGCAACATGAGTTAGATCAGCTTCAACTTACATTTACAAATACAGAGACAAGGAATCAAGGAAGTTTGAATTGATATTTGAACTCACCTGATTTAATACATTCTTTGGAGTTGCATACTCAGCAGCAACAAACACAAAAAGCTGGAGATCAAGACACACACAGTTTGTCAAACACTTATTCTCCTTTTGTTTTCAAAACTGTAACTTGATGCTACAATTGAGCAAGGAACAACAGGCATACCTGCTTTGTATTCCAGGTGAACAACGATTGAAGGTCTGCTGTGATATTTAGAACCAACTTCACCTACAATGAAATCCACGATTTCCCAATTATCAATCAGCTCATTCACAGACAATTGTCTCTAAATATGACTGCAGACACAGCAACTGTCTCAGGCTCTTTGAAAGACTCAGAGCCAGCAAATCTCTTCCAAGAATCTAGAGGAACATAGTTATCCACACAAAACAATCACTGCTTGCAAGATCAAGGATTCAACAACACATTGAGGTATATAAACACTCATTGCAAGATTACACCCAGCTATCCAATATTGTAAGCCAGCAAATTAATTTGTTTCAAGCATCTTGTTTGTTTCATACAGAGCTGACAGTCAAGGTAACTGAAGGGACAGCTTAGCAGTATACAAAGTGTGCACAGAATGGAGAAAGAGATACCTCATCATTGCCATTTGGTAACCGTTGGAAAGATTCCACACGCAAAATCTGTTCAAACCACAACACGTTCAGAATCTCACAACAATTGGAATCCGTATCCCACTCACATTCTGGTCATCTGCATCCTCCCAATTGCTTGCAGATGCACAAGAACTGGAGTATGTCTTACTAATGACAGTTTGATTAATGCCATTCAAGAGTTCGAGAATTAGGGTTTCTTTTCTTTTGCATTTTAACTCTGGCGAAAACCTTAACCCTAACCAGGGGAGCTTACTGTCCTCGCAGAGCATGAGGAGAAGCGGGTCCAGTTGGGATTTGAAACTGCGGATCTCACAGCAAAAAAAAAAAACCAAAATGGGTAGAAAATTGAACCAGATGACTTGGTTCTTTCCCCCCTCGCAAAACCCCTTCCCAGAAACAAAGAAGCCGGACATTGTGCAACCACATCTTTACATTCGACCACATATCTTGGAACCCAAACTCGAAAACCGAGACTCCACCTCACCATCGCAACTACGTACACAAGTGACAAAAGGAAAGCTACTGACCGGCAGCATTACCGAGAACGGACAAGCGACGACACAAGGACAAAGAAGGAAAAGAGCCGACCTGGAGATCCACGGAAGGCTTAGCGTGATGCAGGTTATCGGAAACAGAAGCCAAACAGCAAAGCAGAGCCAGCACAGTGACACCGAAAGTGAGCACCGCATTTGCACGGAACATAAAGGAATGCATCGCTCCGTAGAGGGGAAAAAAATCCCCTCGCTCGCCTGATTTCACGCTCCTTCCGATCCCTCGTCGTTTGTCTTGTCTGGTCTGATCTGGTCTGGTCTCGGCTCGGCTCTTGCGCGCACCCGCCCGCACTCTTTCCGTCCCTGTACACAAGGCGCAGTCTCGTTCGCCCTCAAACAATTAGGGTTTCGTTCGTCGTTCTCACATGACCCAAGAAGCCACAAAGAACTAGCACTCACTTGCACACTACTTGGATGGGGTGAATTTTTTGCATTGGGGTTTTGAACCTTTCTATTGACCTTTTACTTAGTTTTTTAAAAGTCTTTTCCTAGTTGGTTTTTTCCATCCAACCTTCCATCTTGAGCCTACCTACCAAACTACCAACCAATCCCTCTACCCACTCACCTAGCATGTTGGGGATGTTGATTGAGTTGGGGATATTCATTGATGAAGTTATAGTCTAGAATGCAAGTATTGCAATGAACCCATTGATAGCTATTTTAGTCTTATTTAAACTCTTGATGATGATCAAATGCTAGCCTTGAATATAGGTATTTCAATTGCCATCATTTTTTTTAATGTTGATTTCAAATCTTTGCTTCACATTGGACCATTTAATGAATGATGTACATAATTTAATTAAGCAATAGGTAGTATATCATTTAATGAAACAATAGACCAACAATTTAGAGTTAGGGAAATAACAAACGTTTATGATGTTTTATATATTTTTTATATTGATTAAAATCATTCCTAGGTTGGATTTAGGGAAAGAAAATCCATATACACATTTGAGGAAGGGGGGGGGAGGATTTGCATAGATAGGCATTAACCTATCTCAATATTATGATTTTCTCAATCATCAAATGCAAGTATCACATATTTTAGTAGTTATTGAAAGTTGAAATAGTTGAAATCCTAAACCCAAAATGTATTATCCATATTTGGAAACATGCCATTTCAAATGCAAAAGGCTCCAACAACCATTTGCATTTTTTGTGACCCCAATGTAGGTTTTGCAACTTTAATCCAAAAATTCAATGCATATTTTATGACCCATATGCATGTATTGTAGTTTCAAACACATTTCATAATCTAGCTGTATTACACATTCAACTTTATGTTTATTGAGGTTTTTTAATGCGATATTGGGGTATTGGAATATGTCACAAACTCACAATTATTATTTTGAAAGAAAAATATGAGTATTGTAATTAAGAAACAAATAGAGGTGCGAAATTGCAATAAAATAACAAGACAATCAACATATCTATAGAAAGAAAAACCAACATTGTGCAAAACATTCAATTCATGCTATGAAATATATAGGGTTTTGCAAGTTGGCTTGCAACTAAATTCTTGATTTGCATTAGACATTTGCAATTGGATTTTTGAGTTACACGAGACATTTGCAACTCTAAATATTTCTATGGCGTGAGTGTTATCAAATAAATTACATTAGTTACATTGGACACAACTTGCCATATAGGGAAGCATATACGTTCAACTTTATGAAACTAGGTGTAATTACATTGTAACTAAGGTGTCCACATAAGTTTCCTATGCAACATATACACAAACAAACATAATGTTTACTTGGATTTTCATTTTTAAGGATTTAACACCATGTTCAACTTGGCAGTAGACCTTTACTCACTTATAATATTATTCCTACCATATACATTATCCAAATTTAGCTTGTTGTAATTCATTAGAAAGGTAACTATAAGGCGCATCTGCTTACCAAATTCCAACCATTGCAACTAAACTAGTAATAAGTTGTGCTACCAAACCCAAGAGGGTTTTACAAAGGCAGTAAGTTCAACTTGGCTTTAGACCAGCAGTCATTTAAAATATTATTTTTATCACATACGTTATTCAAATCTGGCTTGCTTTAACTCATTAAAAAATTAACTACAAAGTGCACCTTCCTACTAAATTTAAATATCTACACCCAAACCAATAAAAAGTTGTGCTACCAAACCCAAGAGGGTTTGTGAAATTTCTCTAAGATTTCAAGCTCTCAACACTATCCCTACTCACTTCTATTCTTTCAAAACTACTACAAATGTCATTCTACTATTTTTCTTTCTACCATTTACCAAGAATAATCATTTTTTTCCTACTAAAAAAGGTTTTGAGAACAAGTATTATCAAGATTTGAATCGAAAATCATCCTCCCAAAAGAGAGCCTCAAATGATCCGAATTTGCCCTTTTAAAAAAAAGAAAAAAAAAGGAGGTGAAGGAAGATCCCAACTCAATGGCTAATGGAAGGAGGAGGAGAAACTGTTTTTCACCTTTTCCCCTTCTCACCTCTTCCCTCGACAAATTTTACTTAAAACTTCATTTTTTCCTTTGATCTTAAGGTTGTATTTTACCATGGTTATAGGTCGTTACTTACGCATTTCCTTCATTTCCTTTGCCTATAAATTATAACCATGCATTTTGACGTAACAAGTCCTCCACACATTCATTGCCAATTTGATTTTGATTGAAGATTTTTTTTTCCTTTCCTTGAAATTATGGAATTACATTTGGCTACGTTTTACGAACCTTAAGTTGCACAAGTGAATGAAAAACCGACTCTGGAATCATCTCCAAATTTGACATTGACACAACATCCTTGTGAAGAAGATATCAAATCGTGAAAGGTGCGCATTTGGTTTAAAGTCGATCCCTTTCGAGTTTGGTATAATCGCATTTCTTCGAATTCTCGTACCCTAATGATTTTGTTGCAAATCGACCTCGCTTCTGGTGATGAACCTGAAATCGTTTGTGAAGGTTGTTACAAGATTAAAAACACTTTTATCTTCGCATGGTCTTCAATTCCTGACATTGCACATTATTATTAGTTGTTCGGTCCGATTCACCGACTACCTCTCAATAGCAAGGTAGACTATTTAGTTCGCACCATTCAACGCATCTTAGATTTCTTATAGTTATGAACTATCATTATGGCAATAGCCTATGACTCAACATGTAATTGCATCTCCTCATTCAGCTTATCCGTAATATAAATAAATGTTTCATTCATTATGAAACTCATGGTGCCATTGCCACCCTATCACATTGTTTATTTAATCATTAAATTATTTCAAATTTAATCTGATGTTTATAAGGTTTGAAGGTTGTTTTATTTTGATTTGACCTTTCATTAACACCCCCTCAACTGCTTCATGAATCTTAAACATCCTTGCTACTCACAAAATACTAGAACAAAATCAATGTTTTGTTGAACACCACAAATTTTGGTGTTTGTTTCTATCCTCAAACCTTTAGAAAATTTTCACCCCTAATTACACAATTGAGGTTTTATAACTATGGTTACTAATTTTTTGTTGAAAAAAAGAATTAACCCAACACTTTATTCACTAATATCATATTTCGGAAAAAAACAACCCCTTCACGCAATCATGCGCATTCATCATTCTTTATTTTAACATGAAATTGCTAAAAACCCCTAATAACCTTACCACACTTGAATATCCCTTATGTAACTCTTAAAAATTGAAACTATCAGACATGGTTATGTTAGTATGGTTCACAATAGGGAACAATGGAAGGGAATCTAAAACACAAGACTTGCAAATTTGCTTATTTGTGATAAATTAAAACATAATAAAACCCCCTTCTATATTAATCTTATGTTAATAATTATAGGTTGAAATTTCATTGTGTATGTGGATTTCAGTTTATGGTCTCAATATATGTAAGCTATGTTAAACATTAAACAAGAGTTTTAAAAAAAAACATTATTACTAGAACTTTGTGGGTTTTTATATGCATGTTTATGCATTGTTAGCAAAACGAACAAGAACACACCTAATGTAAAAAAAATTTATTATCAACTAAGTCATAAAATGTTAGTTTTTTAAAATTCAAATATTATAATATATTGAATGTGAATATAATAGTACATGAAATTGATAATGTGGCATAAAAAATTGACATTTGTAAATTTTCATATTAATTCACCAATTACTTATGTGTAAGAAGCAAATGTTGATTCCTTCAAGTTTTTGTAAGTTACTCGTTAGGTTTTTGGGGTCATACAATTTTGTGGTTCGCCCTAAAAACATCGTCATCTTTCGTCCGTAATGGTCTTGCGCTGTTTTGTTTTGGGCCTCGGTGGACTCCTCATGACGAATTGTATTCACTTGAAAGATACAACAGTCTTCCGTCCGCGACAATCTTCTGATGTCTTGTTTGGAACATTAGTGGATGCCTCGGGATGAGCTGAGCTTTATGGCATTACAGACCAATCGATCGATCCCGATCTTGGTCTATACGAGCCGATTAGCATTCTCGAGGCGTCCAGTTGGATATATGTAGTTACACATTGTTGTTCATTGGGTTTTTGTGAGGCATTAGCAGAAAAGACTCAAGACAAATATGCGTGATGAAAGTGTTATAAACATGGTTTCAAAATGTGCAAATACTTATTATTGCATAGTTCGAGGCAACATCGTTGACAAGGCGAACAAAAACGACGTCAGATATTCTTTCTTGTTGGATGCTTACAATGAATTTCATCGTCATGGACAGGACCTTGCCATCCACCTTTCCAGCGATCGGCATACCCGAAGTCTTTTTATCAAAGACACGGGTGGCGATCGATCCATCCTGTGGAATCCGGATACCTTGGCGATGTGGGCACGCGCCGCCAATCGCATGCATGCGTTGTTATTTTTGCTCATGCATTTCACTTGCACATATTGCACTACTTAAATGCTTTTGCATAAGTAATTGATTAATCATATTTATGAAATTCATGTTTGATTCTTTAATCCAATATGTATATATTGATTCATTTCCATATCAAAGTGGGGCGAGAACGGTCATTATATGGTGTGTAAAGTGTGTGAAGCTTTAGTTCCAACCTGTTTCGAAAATATTATGATGCATGTGATTGGGCCTAAACATGTTCAAAAGCAATGAAATCAACAATTAGAATCATTCTTCCAAAATACATGTAAGTAACATTTTTTTTCCAATTAAAACATGTGCATGCATTAAAGTTTTGTGATGGTGATTGACATATGTAAATGTTACATTTATAGGGGTTTAATGTGGCAAATTTTTAAAGAAAAATTATAATTGAAAAATTATCTTCGACTTGGGTTGGCATATTTAAATGTGTTTAAAAAGAAAAAGCCCAAAGATCATTACTTCAAACATTACGATCTTTAATTACATGCATTGCAATTTCAAAACTTATAAATTTTAATAATATTGATGAAGAAAAATAATGTTTTCTATAACTGGAGTGTTATTGTATAATGTCATTCCATGCACTATTTTAAAGGATTTGTGCAAAGAAGCAACCTGGTTGCATTTGAATGTGAATGAATATAAGTAAGGCCCTAATATGGGCAATTCTAAGATGAACATGTTTGGGTGGAGAAGGAATGTGTACAAATTTTTTTTTTGCATATGGCAAGTATATATCATCATATTTTTGCATTAATTTATGTTCAATCAAATTTTAATGTATACATGCTTACATAAAGTGATTTTTGCAAATATGTGCATCAATGTTCACAAGTAGAAGAAAAATCATCAAATTTTGCAAGAAAAATCCACATTCACTTGTGCAATAATTTACCAAAGGAAATGGAAGGTTTGGAGAGTAAAAGGAAAAGGTTGAACATTGATGATGAAGAAGGTCATCTTGTGGACTAATCATTGTTCACATCATTCTCACTTATTAAAAACTATGAAGTGAAAATTCATGTAGATGTTGATGATGTTGATATATGTTTCATATTATACATACATGAAGGTATGTTGGTTAATTTGAATTTGATTTCATCATTTTCCTACATTCAATAATAATCACTAATGTTTAAACTAATCACAAAATGTAGAAATCATGCACATGAAATGCATGAAATAATATTTTTGTTTAAGATATACATGATTTTTGTGATGATTTGAATTGATACAACATGAATAAATTTCAAATACCTGAAGTGTTTGACATATTGTTCTTGTCTGACATATTATTCATGGTCCAGTTATGCATAATGTTTTCAAAAACATTATAATTTTGTGAGTGTTTCAACAAGAATAAATAGTTGAGGCATTAGACATGTTTATTTTTTACATGAGCATCAAAGTTACTTCTTTAGGTAGGTACCTTTTTTTATCAAAAATAATAATCATGCACCTAAAGTGCGTGAAATGATATTTTTGTTTAAAAAATACATGATTATATGAGATGATTTGAATTAAAACAATTTGGATAATTATCAAGTACTTGAAGTGTTTGACATATTGTTTTTGTTTGACATATTATTCGTGATCTAATTATGCATAATGTTTTCAAATACATCGTAATCTTGTAGTACACATTCATAATTTCATACACATTTCATGCAAAATTTGATTTTCATAGGTTCGTACAAAAATCACATGAATTTTGTGTTATGATTAATATAAACAATATTTGTAAGTATTCAACATTTTAAATATTCAAATGAATAAGATATTGTTTTTGAATAACATACGTGAATGTTCATGTTTAATACACAAAAATCGCATTATGAAAATTTTGTTCAAAATTACATCATGATAATTGCGCAAATTTAACTAAAATGTAAATCATACATATTTCATATCAAAACATCACAAGTAAAAAAGACACATAATCTATATAGAAATAATATATGTATTTTTCATGCCATTTTTACACTTTGAAGCTCACATATTTTACACATATATATTGTTTTATGATTTTCACAAGGATTCTATTACAAGTTTGTGATGTAATACAATTTTTAATTCATTGTAACAAATAGATGCATAAAACACTAATATTATTATCATTAATTAAAACATAAAAATTTATGCATGTGTGATTAAAAGACCAATAAAAAGGATATAAAAATTGGTTTTGATTTTATTTCTAAATGTTAAATGGATGTAATTTTACATTTCATTCTAAAAGTAAGGTTATTTAACTTCTAAGATAGAATAATTAATACAAATTAAATTGATAAGCTTTTAATGGCTTGGGAAGTTGAAATGGGTTCTATTTTTTTATTTGACTATTATTTATTTTAAATTCTGAATAGTTAAAGAAAACAAAAAAAAACAAGGCCTATGAAAATAACCATGGTGGATTAAAACTAACATGATATATATATGTGTGTGTGTGTGTGTGTGTGTGTGTGTTTTTAAATTCAAAATTTGCACATTTGTATAAAAAGAACATTACATTTTATGGACATAACGAATGATTTAAGGTTTGAAACCAAATTACATTCCAACTACTAAACATTTATATAGACATTGTGCACATATATAGTTTTGAACACACAAATTTAATGTTTCATTATTTTTAAAATATTTGATGTTATAATAACATTGGCAATAAAAAATACAAGAAAAAATAAAGATGATCAAAATTCTGGATGCCACAAGATAAAATATGTGAAGGAGATCCTTCTAACATGTACCTTGATTACCTTGATGTTTCATTTCAATCTTTGAATCACATCTCTATTAAACATTCACGTGAATTTAATTCACAATTTTGATATTACATATTATTAGACATTTGTGGATTTTTTGGATCTTTGATAAAGATAATGAGATGAGCAATTTTATTTTTTTTAAAGTTGTGAAACACACTATAAAAATGAAATGAATTAAAATTCAAATACAATTTGTGTGAGATAAAAATCCTTGGGTGACATTATAAACTTATCAAGCTTTATAGGCTTGTATAAATTTCATATGAATTCCATGTTTTGGTTAATATGAAAGATACTATTTCACAATTTCTAAGTTTTTTTTTCTTTCGCCATTGAATAAATTGATGAGAGAATGATATTTTTTGTCATGTACCAAATAGGTTGAGCAAAAAGGGAATACCTCAAGGTAATGTTGAAATTTTGAAGCTCCAAAATTGGCCAATGTCTTGAATATGATGAAAATTTTCACCTTTTGTTTGTTATCTACACCATAAAAATAAAACATCATATACAACAACAAAATCAAATATTCAAAATAAAGGTCACCAAACATGTAACATGTAACAAGTTGCCAAATGCATATACTATTGTACACACACAATACCACAAATACAAAATACACACGCCCTCCAATTGTCAAACACTATATTTACCATAAACCCTAATTGGGGTGATTGGATAAATATTTTGAATAGACTAATGATGAAAGGGAATGAATTTTTTTCACACACACATATATATATATATATATCAATATGAAATCAATAAAAATTTATAGTTTCTTTGATTTCTGAAATTTTTATATTCATACTCTCAATGTTATTGGTACCCTGGTCAGTTTAAGTGTATATATATTCCTGATATTTTGGGTTGTTGGAAAAATAAATAAAAACCTTGTCCAGAATTTTCAATAAAAGAGAGAAAAAAAAATTTGAGAGAAAGTCACACACACACCTTTGCTGCAGAAGTGTCCAATTTGAGAACCTCAAAGAGTTGTGGAAATGTTGTGCAATAGATTCTTGTTCCAGTAGCAGCAGCACATACAGCTCACATAACATCATCTGCTGCAGAAAGTGTCCAAGTCTCTGAGAAACTCAAGGGTTTGTGGAAGTGATGTGCAATAGATTATTGTTCCAGTAGCAGCACAGAGTTCACACAACATCATCTGCTGCAGAAGAAAGTGTCCAATTCTTTGACAACTCAAAAGGGTTTCTGAAAGTGTTGTGCAATAGAGATGATTTCAGTAGCAACACATCCAGGTCACATAACATCTGGTGCATTAGTTTCCAATTCTTGGAGAACTCAAGGGCTTGTGGAAGGGTTGTGCAATAGATTGTTTGAGTAGCAGCAGCACATACCTCACATAAAATCTGCTGCAGAAGAGAAGTGCCCAATTCTTGGAGAACTCAAGGGTTTGTGGAAGTGTTGTGCAATAGATTGTTTGAGTAGCAACAGCACACATACCTCACACAAAACCTGCTGCAGATTTGTCCGATTCGTGAACTCAAAGGTTTTGTGCATGTGTTGTGCAAATAGACTGTTTGAGGAGCAGTACATAACTTTCACATAACATCTGCTGCAGAACTCTCCAATTCTTCAAGAACTCAAAAGGGTTTGTGGAAGTATTGTGCAATAATAGATTGTGGAAGTATTGTTGTTGTTCTCCGCCATTCTCCATCCCACATAACCGTGATAACTCGTGCCATAGAAGTCTCCTGCCAATGCCAGCTTCTGTCCATACCCACATCTCAAATCTAAGAAACTCTGTCTCTCTCTGCGTATCATGAGAGAGAGAGAGAGAGAGAGAGAAACGAGTTGCACCAAAATGGGACTGATGGGTCCCACTCTTCTTCCGATCTTTTCAATGCCCTTTGTGCAGAGCAGACGTGTGCAGACATGAAGCTCACGAACGGCCATGGCAAAGGGTGATCCCCGAGTTGCAAGACAGAATTTCTGAGAAGTGTTATAACTGCGAGAGAAAGTCAGTCCGTGTGGGTCTTGTGGGTCCTCGGAGTTTGGAGTCATGGATGTCGCTGGTGTTGTTGCCAAAGTGACTAGTCCGCTTGCTGCTGTTGTTGGTGCAGGAGGTGTGCTCCCTCATATCCTTTACTTGAATTTCTTCTATTTTTCAACATGTCAAGGTACAAGGTGTCAGTGATTCATATCTACACTTGTGTGTTTCTGTGAGCACAGAAGTTTGCAATGCTCACAAATGCAGAACAACCACTTTGCTGATCACTCATCTCCTCTTTTTCTCTGGATATGCTTGTGCTGCATTTTTGTTTAGAATGGCTACATTTGCAATTCAACTGAAACTCTCTTCTGATCATTCTTTGATTCCCAATGGGATTCATTCTCCTCCTATGTGTCTGCTTCTTTGGAATGCTGTATTCAAAATTCAAGAGTTAACAGATGCAGAGATTCTTGGGACCCAAATTGGTCCTGCAGAGTAGGATTAGCTTTCTAATCAAGGAAAGGCACATTCATTTTCAAGCTTAAGCTTAGCATCAAGAGTTCCAGGGTTTCAGGTTTTGCATCAGAGTTGTGGTTCCCATAGCAGCTGAGATCATAAGAACTTGATACTGAATTTATACTTTGAAGATTAGCATGTATGTTGATTGTTTCTCTGGCCATTCTGTTTTTCTGAGTCTTTTGTCCTACCTGCATTGTGGTTTGAACACAAGGAGGAGCCGTGGTGTGTTTGTGTTGGACATGGAAAATGCAGTTGCTGGCTTGGTTTGTGCATCAATGTTGGCAGAAAGAGGGATAGCAGTGAAGGTGTTTGAAATGGGAAGAGGTCCAGGGGGCCGTATGTCTCAACGCAGGTACTTCTGTCATTTCTATTTTATGTCCATCTCCTCTTTCCTTCCAACTTGATTCAGTGAAGATCAAGGGCTGCAATTGTCAACACCAGAAGTTTCAATCCACAGAATTGCATGTTGCTTTGAAACATATTCCCTCGCAAACTTGCAAACCAGCGAAATTGTGATCACAGGATTGAAACATGTTGTGGCTTTGGAACACGGTTCCATTGCAAACCAAGTGTGCAACATATAAGCTACCAAGTTCTCTAAACTGTGTTTGTATACATCTACAGGGAACGAACAGAAGATGGTCGGGAGCTTCTGTTTGACCATGGTGCTCAGTACTTCACAGTGAGAAAACCTGAAGTGCAAAAGCTAGTTGAAAGGTGGCAGATGTCTGGGCTTGTTGCTGAATGGCGAGGTCGATTTGGCACATTGGATGTGCAGACTGGAAACTTTGTTGAAGATACTGTAGGTGCAAATTTTCACAGTTGATTCCATTCTCATTCCAACTGCAATTTGATTTTACAGACTTTTGTGCAATGTTTTGCAGTACTGCTTTGTATGTACTCACAACACTTGGGTTGGGTATCAATCATTGGTGCCACGGAACACTAATCAGATGATTTCTGCATGGGGACAGGTTCTTAAAATGCATAAACCATTGGGATACCCAACCCAAGGTTTCTAGTTTGAGAAATGCTTTTACTTACAATGGCCACAAGTGCCTCTCTTGACTGCAGTTTACTTCAAGCTGGTTTCTCTGACAATCCTCTGGATGGGGTCCGTGTGTTTTCTTTTCCAAAGGTGGAGAAAAGAAGATATGTTGGTGTTCCTGCCATGAACTCAATTTGTAAGGCCTTATCACTTTCCGAAGGTATGAACTACTGTACAACTTGTTTCAGCTGAAGTTGGTCTATTATGAATGGACTTGACCACCCCATTCTTCCAGCAAAGCAACTAAGCAAACATCAACTTTTTTCCAGTTAGTGCAAATATAGCTCACTGCTTGACCACCACATTTGGCGTCTGAAATGCAGGAGTGCAAGCAAATTACGGTGTGACAGTGACAGGCCTGGAGTGGAGGAAGGATGGGTTGTGGAATGTAAAAGCAAAAGATGGAGAAAGTCTTGGGGTGTTTGATGCTGTGATTATAGCTGACAAAGGCCTGGCATCAGCAAGGTTTTTGGCACAAACGGGCCTACCCCCTCCCCTTGGTATTTTTCTTACATTTGTTCGCTTCCACCAAATATGTACATTTTAGGGGAATGGGTATTGTTTATGGTCTTGGTGGATGTACTAGCACTTTTTTATTCTTGAAGTGGGAAGAGAAGCAATAAGCACAACTCTTTATCTCAAATTAGGAGAGAGAAATTTGGCTGTGCTTGCCTTGCAGAAGGAGCTGGAGTACCAGAGCTGACAAAAAGAGTTGCAGCAGTGACAACAGCTCCATGTTTTGCACTCATGCTGGCCTTTGCTAAGCCTCTCACTTTGGTGAGGATTCTATAGGACGTGGCAGGTCACTTTGACATTTTCTGGCTCACCTAATGTACATGTGATGCTCATTTCCCTTGAATTCTCAGCATTGTAACAAATCTTCTGATTTTCAGGAGAATCATCCTTTAACTTAGCTTCTCTTTGCAGCCAAAAGTTCTGTTTGACTTATCTCACTTTATTTTATACAGGTGCCATTTGATGGTGCAGTTATTGATGGGTCAAAGATAATATCTTGGGTTGCCCGTGACAGCAGCAAGCCTGGCCGTGCCACAAACTCCAGGTTCTACCCCCTATAGCAAAGGGAACCCTTTTTGGCAGAGATTGTGGTCAATTTTTAGCATGGCACTGATGAGTGAATGTGTTGATGCAATCTTCTGTAACAATGGGTGGTAGTTCTTCATGTCATCAGCAATTCAGTATCTCAAGCCCTTCAAATTTTCTTTTGTGCAATTTCTTCTCAAACTCCTGGGTGGTCTCTTTTCAGAATGCTGATCTGAGATTGCGGCTGTAACTTGCTGATGGTAACACCTCTTTAATGTGAATAATGGATGCAGTGAGTGTTGGGTGGTTCACTCGACAGCAGAGTATGCATCTAATATAATCAGTCAGACTGGCCTCAACAAGCCTTCAAATGAGTTGCTGTCTGCTGTAGCTCTTGATTTATTGGCAGCTTTTGAAGCAGCTGTCCCAAACATTCCTTCTCCTAGTTTCTTGAAAGCACATCGTTGGTAAGGGCCTTGTCATTTTGCTTTTGTACTTGCCCACAGATGTGTCGTCTCATTGCACTTAGTGCACTTGTTTTAGCTGGCTTGGTTGCAGGCCATCCTTTTTAGATCAGTGGAAGGTGACACTAAAAGGTTTGGTGAGTGTGCAGGGGTGGAGCTTTCCCTACTACAGCCATTGCAAGTGAAGAGAAATGTATTCTGGAGGAAGAAAGGCGCATAGCAGTGTGTGGGGATTTCTGTGTTGGTCCCCGGGTAGAGGATGCAGTTCTTAGTGGTGTCTCAGCTGCAGAAAAAGTTGCAAGTCTTTTCTAGATGACTTGATTTCTTTTAAGCTTAACCCATGAGGATTGGTCCTTCATAGACTCTGCCATAAGTCGTTGAGCCATGTCCAGCATCCTAGAATTATCAATGTGATGTCCAGGAGTTTCACATAGTTCATTCATTTTTATGCTTTATAACCAGGTTGCAAATCTTGTGTCACAATTCTTACTTTCACAATAACCAGCCTATTTTGTGATGAGTTCGTGGGTCCATACAATCATTTCCTTCCACAACACTCAGTAGATGCTCTCAGAACTTTCTGACTGATTCTGTTGATGAAGCACTGGTGACATTATTGTTTGACATGAAGCTCTTGGAACTGCTAGATCTGTGGAAGGCAGACTCAGATTTTCAAAGCAAGCTATTTCAACCACATGCCTGTTGCAGGGCAGATATTAGATACAGCATCACTCTCATCAGTCCCGGACAACATGGTGAAGGGAAGGAATCAAGATTGAGATTAGGCTTCATGGCTGCATCTAAACAGTAACACAAAAGGGCATCACTTGTAGAATCTCCTCATTCATGAGAGTCATTGGGAGAATCTTGTTAGTAATGTCTTGTTTCTGTTTGTCAGCATTTTAGGCTGCTAAAATGCTTTATAGAGATCCTCAATTTCCCATTCAGCTTATGATCAAGGATACTACGTTAGATGAAATGGATGACACTACTTTGCAAGCAAATGTAGTGATTAGTACCCCACTAATCTGACCAACTTTCCTGTTCTCAGATTGATTGTCCACATGATGAAATGACTGTTTCTGGAATCCAACCTTTGAACATCAGGGGCCTTTCTGTTCTCCTCTGACCTCTATCCTCCAACTTTTACTGGTTTACACAAACAGATGAGGAAAAATAAAACGGAGTGGACTATTATGCCAGAATCCAACTGTTTTGATTGGATTCTATGTAGAAACTGATTCATCATGTGGGCAATCAACCCGAGAACAAGAAATTGATCACTGGTTTTCCTTACACTTGCCCATGCTGCCTGCACTCCACCAAAGCTTGCATCGTTGCATGTGACAACAAGACTATATATTTTGTTGCTTGTGACAACAATCCCAGACTCCCTGTCTCTCCCTAAAAGTTACAAATATCTCTTTCTCTATCACAACTACCTCTTTCTACTTGTGCCTATGGACAACCTTTGATGCAAAGCTTAGTGTCTGAGCATGTGAATAACATCCTCCTCCTCCTACTCCTCTCCTCCTCTTCGTGGTGTTTGCAGTTCACCAAAACTTGCAAGAGCAGCAAAACAGTAGTAAAGCATGACAATTCCATTCAATTCAAACATTGCTAATGCACCCATGATCTGTAAGAGCCTCTTACAGGCATACACCACAATGCCTGACTTCCCCCCTCTTGGCACACTCTTTTTATCAGCCAAGGCCAACTTTGCCCAATCCACAAAGTTATCTTCTATTGCTGTGGCCATCTAAAGCTCACTGGATGTGGAGCAGAACAGATTCTGTACTTTTACTTTCCACATACACGTCGGTTACTCTAGGTTAGCTTTTTCAATTTCCAAAAGCATATCCATTTCTCATCTGCAATAAGTGTAATCTTAGGATTTGAATCAAATGGTTGCAAAAGCATGGCATCTTGGTTGTTTTTGTCAGGCACTTTGGAATAAACTCTTGCCTTCTTTTCAAAGCCATGGTTCTTCCTCATTCACCAGTTAGCATGCCTACTACCATACTGCCAAATTTGCATGTCTCACACTTCACATGAAAAGGAAACAGCTCTCATTGACTTTATACAGAATCTGGTAAATGGATGAAGAAATGCTAGAGAACCTTCAAAACCAGAAATCTTGTCATGATCAACGTGAACCCATTTTCCTTTCTGGTGCTTTCTGAATCTTCAGACTAGTCTCAGCATCGAAGTTTGAGGTGTGCCAAACAAGTAAGTCCCCACATAACCTTGACCCCATTGAGTGATTCAGCAGTACTCACAACAAATATTGTTGGTCACATCAGCTTTCCAATTTTGTTGTCAGAAAGTGAGAAGTATGCAACTCTAGTTGTTGAGATTGGGAGTTTGGGTTGACAAGATTTGGTCAATCTGTTTTGGACATAATTGTTCTCTGTGGTTTTGGCACTTCCTTTAATATGTAAAATTGATGACAACAAAAGTGGAGAAGCTTTATCAGCCTCCAATCTTGAAAGATTGAGGATCTCCATCACATTCATTGCTCCTGTGGATTCATTGACAACCCCACTATTAACAAAAAGCAAATGAGCATTTCTGGGCTTTGATACTCTTAAGAATGTTGACCAAAGGCAGTATAATTTTGTAGGAAGAACTGAACTTCCAAATGGCACAAAGAAAAGCAAGTCCCATTATACTATTGGAGAAAAAAGCTCAAAAAACTGAAGAAGCACAGTTCATTTAACAGACCAAAAAAAAATATAACTACACTTATTAACGAAACATTTTGAGGTGATCTTCATCAACTGTAGGAATAGAAAAATAATATTGAAAAGAGGAATATAACATCAGGTCCTCCTCAGAACAAAAACACAAAACTATTCTTTCTCATAAAGTTATCCCATTGGTGCACAAGAAAGAAAAGCTCTTTTGTATGAATCTTCAACTCCTAGAAGTTCTTCCTAATTATTTTTTATTGCCAATCATTTTGAGACCTTTCTGTGTAAGTTTTTCTATAGACACGTGAGAAAGAAAAGACCCTCTCTACAAGTTGACTCTAGAAAAGAGTTCAATCAACCTAAGTCTTGAGAGGATATCCATGTTTGCAGAAATAACAGACCTTCCTATCTCTTTGTAGCTGAAGAACTCATGACCTGAAGTTTGGATGCACTTCCAAAAAATCAAGCCAGAGAACCACAACTTGTAACTATAGGAGAAAGGCAATCTCAAACACTGGGAAGGTTTAGAGCAAATATTTTTTCCTTCTCACATCAGCTGGAACATTCACCAGGTATATGAATCCAAGTGATCTATTGCATATATCTGTGCATTTACAGAGTTGCAGAAAAGATGCTTTGATGCCATATGGATTCCTTCAACATGCTGTTTGGAGATCTCATATGTAGAAAATGAGAGTGCCTATTTCTACTGGAAATGCATAATGCTACATTAAATGGGAGTTCAAACACAAGGTGGTTATGTTTCTTGCTAGGTTTAATGAGCCTAATCCTCATCTTCTGTCTCATTATCAGCAATATTGAAGTATCGCAACTCATAGACATTACGATCCTTGTTTGAAGCAATCACACGCAACCAATCCCGCACATTGTGCTTCTTCAGATACTTTTTTGTCAGATACTTCAAATACCTGCAAGCCATCACACACAATTCCTCATTTCAGGAAAGTTTGATGACATTCACAAAATAACACATGTACACTTCAGAAACTGTCAAAAACTACTGAAAGATCTTTAAGCACATTGGACCCACCACAGTCAACCATAATAACCAGAAAGAGTAGAGGTCTCCAGAGGAAGTCAAGGAGCTGCTGGATTCTCTACTGCAAATTCATATGAATCTAAGTGACATAACTGCCTACGCTTAGGTTAAACATACACTGAAAAGTTGAATCTCAGCTTGACTTTCAGCTTCAAGTCTCATCGAAGCCTGGCCCTTCATGAATGCTATTGAACAGCATGGTGTAGACACATTAGCAAAACACCAAAACAAGCTAATCCAGAATTGGTGCAGCTAAGAGCACAACTGCCAAGGGTACTCCTACCAGGAGTTATGCCCAAGGCTCTACAAACAACTAATGGTGCAGCATAGTTGGGGTTTCCATGAAGTTTTGTTTCATTGAGAATTACTCATCAGATGAATCTGACTGCAATCCATGTTTTATAAAATTAGACACTTTCTGATGGCATCATAGCAAGCATTTGCACCTCTGTCAAATCCAGAAAGAAAATTCCCTCAAAACTCACCAATGAAACAAACAATCAAATGACTTGGGACACGACATTATTCACAGCAGAACTGTGAAAGGAAAAACCAAAGGAAAGACGGGATGTCATTCCAAACCCTAAAAGATTGGTCATATACAATTTTCTCGTGGGAGAACTTTGTCGAGGAGCTCAGTGATAATGAGGATGAGGGCAAAGATAATCCATAGTACAAAGAGAGGGCCTAGGGCTTTGAGCTGAGAAAATTCAGTGGCTACAAACTACAAGAGGGACAGACAGACACATACACACAAACAAACAAAAACATACATACATACATACATAAATACGCAAGATCAACTCACCTCTTTGAAAAGGCATTCTCTGAAGTAACACTGATCTTATTTTTCTCCCTGGTGATGGTAACGGTGTCCCCCAACACGCCGGCCTTCCCCGCGACCTTGATACGATCCTGCAAAAACTTCTCGAAAGAGGTGATGTCCATAATCTTGTCTTCAACAGGTTTTCCGCAGTCGATGGTGAAGGTCTGCGCCTTCTTCTTCCCCTTGGTACCTCCAGCCGGCTTCTTCGCAACTACTGCGGGCGCCATCAGAAAGAATCACCAAAACAAAATTCTCGTCGCCCTGAGATGAAAACCAGAGAAAGAAAACGCGGCAAAGGCACCGCGGACGACGCAAAGAGAGAAGGGAGAACGAGGGAAGACGATACAAGTGTTGCGGCGGATCTCCAAACCCTAGTATTGCTTCGCCTGGATGAACCTCGTCCGTCCTTGATGTTCCTCGTTCATCCTCCATCCATCCGTTGTTTATGGTGCGTTGATGGGTGGTGGTTCACTCTGGCCCCAATTAGTCACCCAATTTGATGTAAAACCTGGTAAACTCTTGATGTGTGCACATGACACAAAAGACATGTGCACCGAGGGGCACCGAGGCCAACAGAGGCTAATATGCATGTTGTTAGCTTCTTAGCATGATGATCTCGAAGAATTGAACTTCACGATGGTTTCATCTTTGCTTGTAGTGTAGTTCGATGAATAGCTTCGTTGAAGAACAAAAGTTCTTAATTTAAATTTAAAAACAAAATTATCCATCATGAAAACAACAACAAAAGGAACGACATAGTATAATAGAAATAATATGCATGTTGTTGGTTTCTTACCGTGATGGTCTCAAAGAAGCAAACTTCACAATGATTTTGTTTTTGCTTGTAATGTAGCTCGATGAATAACTTCATTCGAGAACAAAAATTCTTGTTTTAAACTAAAAAACAAAATTATCCACCATGAAACAACAATAGAAGGAAACCACATAGTATAATGGAACTAATATGCATGTTGTTAGCTTCTTAGCATGTTGATCTTGAACAAGCAAACTTCACGATGGTTTAGTTTTGGCTTGTAGTGTAGCTTGAAGAATAGCTTTGTTGAAGAAAGAAAATTCTTACCTTCAACTAAATAATAATAATTATCCATTGTGAAAATAACAACAACAGGAACGACATAGTATAATAGAAACACAACATAGATAAAACATTTTTAAAAGCACAACACACTTGCATGCTAGAATTCTATTTGTTGGAGCATTCCATAAAGTGCTTTTGCATTCCAATGCTCATTTGCAATTGCACAATTTTTTTGGGATACTTTTTTGATGGACAAGGGGAAAATGGATCATCACATTTTTAAGAAATAAGGACTTTGGAATGAGGGTTTCACATAGAAAATATCACAAGGAAGGAGAAAAATGCCAAGTGATTGTGAGCAAATATTAGTTTTTTGGGAATATAACTATAAATCATTTAAGTCGAACAACTTGAAATCTTTCACAACTATTGTGAATACAAATTTCTCAAATGATGTGTAATGATATTAAAAGCAAGTTTGAAACAAATGGAACAAGATGAAGATTTATGAAATAT
>Ga0209208_10001611_pt1 | contig 31971 bp, 28 predicted proteins | sample S1TSphfallax_3_FD_187694 | JGI IMG/M metagenome (GOLD analysis project Ga0209208, IMG submission 187694) | Host-associated microbial communities from peat moss isolated from Minnesota, USA - S1T2_Fd - Sphagnum fallax MG (SPAdes) (version 2) | ecosystem: Host-associated > Plants > Peat moss >...
GGGGGGGGGGGGGGGGGGGGGGGGATCGCCAACTGGTGAAAATTCGCCACAAATTAAACCCTTATTCACTGAAAACTATATATATAAATCTGGCTATTTTTACTAGTTTTTTTTTCTCACTTCCGGGGATTAAAGGCCTCCAAAATAACTTCATTTTCGATTTTTAAAATTTTAATTCTCTTTTTTGGCGAAATTTCGCCAGTACAAAAACCCAAGGCTGGGAGTCCACATACACCGTATACGACCCAGTACACGGACGAAGGATCGAAGAGTCCACATTGTTTTGATCCCTGTCAGACAACGCTGTCGTGTCTGCCACGTGTCAAAGTCAAAGCTAATCCGGAAACTTGTCGTCGTGTAGCCTTACCTAGGCTAGGTATAGGTACCTAAGCTAAGTACCGCGGACTCCAGTAGGTATCTACCATGTGCACCTAACAGGTACTTACTTGATGCGGTTTGGCGACGACAAATGTGAAACGAGAGATGGCAGTTTCACGGAAAGGCAGATTAACGTGTCAAGAAGATCGAACCAATCAGCGAGATGGAACTCGCACGGAAACCGGATGAGGTGTGGACAGGGAAACGTTTTTTTATTGTGTTCCTGTCCCAAGCTAACCACAGTGGTTAGCTATGGTAGCAACTACTAACCAACCACATGTATCTCAGCCACCTACTTGCCAACAAGTACCTTACCTACTGACCTACTTATGTGATTAACTAATATTATTTTCGTTAACCCTCTAATAGGGATTTAGAATGTGTTAGGTGAGTGCTTCCTTGGTGACATCCGTCTTACAGGTGTGAAGGTACCAAGGTACCCTCCAAATAGGGTTTACCTACTAACCCTAAACCTAGACCAGTTCAGGGTAAATAATGTCTGGAATTTATTTTTTAATTATTAAACGTCCTCCACAAAAACCCAAACATTTTTCCAACTTGCAAAAGAAATTCCCAAAGCTGTTCCCATCCATGTTTCCAAGAGATTTTCAAGTGAACACTCTTTACACATCCATTCCATGTGTAGGATAAGGGGTCACCGACTTCACGTGTTTCAGCCCATGTGAACGAGGATGCAGCCCAAGTTAAAAGGGAGTGAGAACCTGTGAAGCACCAAAAGGGATGATCCCTTATTTTGCATGAAGCATTTTGAAAAGAATAAGGATGTTAATCCACTTTTGCCAGTCTGAAGAGTGGGTTGCACGCACACTTTCTCTCTCTCTCCTGAACCCATGTGCCCAGGTAGGTTCATGGGATTAAGCCCACTCTCTCAGAATCTATCTTTTTATTTCTCTTTGTATTTTGAGGGATCTCGAACAGCAGAAGACCCCTAGGGAGTTATGCGGTGGGGGAGATCCCCTCCCCCTATATTTCTACATTCCCATGTTCCCATGGAAAGATTTTTTGATGGGATGGATCAGGAAAATTCAAAAACACAAGGAGGAAAGGACAGATCAGAAAAATTCAAAAACACAAGGAGGAAAGGGACAGATCAGGAAATTTCAAAAAAACCAAGAAGGAAAGAATTGGAGGAAAGAAAAAGAAGAGATTTTTACATACATGGAGGTTCCCATAGTCATGTGTGTTCTCAACCGATTGAGAACACCCTCAGGCTACCACCCTTGTGCGACCGTCCCTCAGGAGAACCCACTGGCATGGGGACCTCCCCTACAACCAAACACAAAGCCATTTATACCAAAATGATTCATGTATATGTAAAGATGTTCCAAAGTCCCATTGATGTTTCTGTTTTTAAAATCTCACTTTTTTCCTTTTTAGTAATTATTTTATGTTCGCCTAAAGTTCAACCAGTCGAGCAGTATTTGTTCAAATAAGGTAAATTCATGTGCAATATGTTTGTTTGACATGTGTCACCTAAATATCTCATTTAGCTTTTTAAAACGTATGATTAAGATAATAATGAGTATTTTAATCATTTCTAACTATATTCAATTTTTAGATTTGGTTTCAATGAAATAATCATGTTATTTGAAGTGTCTTCAATGATAAAAGAAACCAATGACCATTGGCCTATTTAAAAAATACATTTAAAGACTCCTATAAGTAAGATGACCAAGGTTTTTCTTTCTCAAGTTTTTTATATAAACAAATGATTTTTTTAAAAATAGAGAAATTCATTGAATTTATACTAGAAAAACACATTTTCCAAAAATTTCCCATTTATAGGTCCAAAAAAAATCACTGAAAATAAGATGTGCCCAACTTTCTCAAAGATTTGACCTTAGTATATATGTGATATGCACAAATGTTTTGCATTCTTTACTTTTATGATTCTAACCTTATGTTCTAATTCTGAAAAATAAATTAAAATTATCATAGTTCTAATTTCAACTCCACACATAAATGGAATTGGGAATTTTGTTTTGGGTTTTGTTTTACAAAAAAACAATCAATTTCAAATCTGGTTCTAGTTCTAGTTTTGAAAGTAAAACCTGATTCCAATTCACTTCTAATTAACCTAGAATAAAACCAATGATTAATTGTCAATTAACCTTCGATTGACCTTTACTTCTAGTCATTTTGTTCAAAAGCATGTAACTTGGTTCTAGTTCCACACATAAATAGAATCAAAAAATTGATTTCAAAATTGATTTTCAAAAGAAATTGAGTTTCAATTCTGGTTCTAAAAATGAAATTCAATTTCATATTGGTTCTTAGTAACCAAAATAAGAAGAATTGATTTTTATATGCTTTGGTAGGTACCCACCAATGTTATCTAGTTCTTCATTTCAAAGGGACCTTTTGGTCCTAGTTTCAACTTCTTTTTGAAGGAACTTGTAGTTTAGTTTTGAAATTGATTATTTGGATTTTAAAAACCTCTAATCCCAGTCATTTTCAAAAAAAGAAAAGTTGTATAGTTTCATTTTCATTACACATTATTATTATTTTTAAATGCCATATTAGTTTGTTCAACTAGTTCACGATAAAAATTATATAATTCCAATGATGAACTAGTTTAAATAAGACAACTTTAGGTTCCATAAGTCATAGATCATTGTTGTCACTTGGACAATTCCAAGTTGGAATTTGTCAAATGTATTATAGGTTGGAATCATCCTAATTTTTTATTTTAAAGTTAGAATATGTCAACATATTTCCAAAGATTTCAAAGGTTTTTTTTTACTAGTAAAAAACATCTTCAAGTATCACAATGACTATTGTTTTCCTAGCACACCTAAAAAACATCTTCAAAGATCACAACAACTATTGTTTTTTCTAGCACACCTTTTTGTTTCTACATTTTGTTGCTTGTTGACGCTTTCATTATTCTAAGCATTTTTATTCAACTAATAAACAATAATCTTTTTACAACATTTTAAAAAGAAAACTTGCTACCCTCTTTCCATATAACTACCACAAGAATGAAACATGATTTAAAATTTGTTATAACATAAAAAAGTGACTTGCAAACTTTTGTCTTTCTTAAATAAAAGGTATTCACAAGACTATTGAAAACTTCTAAAGTTGTCATAAATTTCAAAAGTTGAAAAGCCTATTGAAGAAATAAGAAATGAAATTATTTGTGGACAATGCAAGAAACTAGGTCATGTGAAAGAGAAGTGCCACTAAATACTAACAACCCAAAGAATAAACTAAAGGAAAAGAAATCTCCTTCGAAAAATGAGATTTTGGTACGACAGGCAAGGACTCGTAGTCGGTCCTTATTTACATATAGTCGTAGTTGTAACTATCTATCCTCTAGCCCATAGATAGATAGTTGACTATAGTCGACTACTCCGGCCTTGAATTAGTCAACTATAGACTGTTGTCGTTTACTCATTGCGAGCCCTCTTCTGAGCGATGGCAGACCCGTTCACATCGTGTTGTTGTTGGATGTCACAAGTTGTTGATTTCAACATCGCTACTATCTCCATGCCTTCGTCTGTTTCGTCATCTTCGACATCACTGTCAAGATCAAAGTATTTGATGATGTTTGCAGCCGCCTTAGTTGCATCCGTTGATGACTTCAATGACGCAATCAAGTTGTCGACCATGAATAGGTCTTTGCTTTCCATGTCTTTGATAAATGCCTTGTTGAATGCCAAGATCAACAACATCTCACACTTGGCGTTGCCCAGGTTCTACCGAAGTGCATTGTCAATGTGCTTATAGATCGAGAACACGCATTCTTGCAAGCTGTTGGAATCAGGTGCACCAAGGTGTCGCGCTGCGATGCGCTCTGCGAGGTGGTGATGCACACCATTCTTGCGCCACCACTGTGACACATCGACGACCTCGCTGACATAGATCCAGTTGCTTGAGCAGACCTTGCTCTTGTCGATCTCGTCCAACTTTTGTTCGTTCAAAAGCCATGCCAACCAGTCCACCTTTAGCAAGATCCACTCCTTGAAGGCTTCGTTCGCCAAATCACTTGGAGTCGCTGTGTTGAGAGCAGCACTTGCTCTACTTTCAATGTCCTAGCTAGGTGAACCAACATTGACCATGCCGAACACATCGTCATCGTCGCAAACTTGTACATTAATGTCATCATCGTCGAGCGGCACATTACACATCGAATTGGGCTCGGGTGGTCGGAATGAGCGCGTGGCCTCGTCAACAAGAGCAGACTTGAAGAACTCCTTGGCATTGTCAACATTGTCCTTGTACCCAACTGCACATAGCCATGGCAGGGCCAGTGTTAGCATGACCGGGTCGCATATCATGGCCACTAGCTGCTGATCGCTAGGGAATGGGAAATATGAGTCCAACTCTTTCTGGATGCGATCCCGCAGCTTACTGCCGATCACACCCAACTGTTCAGCTCTGACCTTGACCTTGGGCAAGTGGTCCCATCATGTTTTGCCATCCCATTGGCCATCGCCACCATAGTCGTCCTCCTCGTTTGACTGCTCACCAGAACGGGATGACGGCACGATGTTGATGACCGAGTAAGTCATTTGCCTAGCGGCAATCTTGGTCTTGACAACATTGGGCCAGCTAGTGCTAGCAACCAGTCGTGAGTCAATCTGTGTCGTGAATGATAGGGCGCAAACTAATTGTATGATGGCCTCGACCTCAGCCACGAATTGCCAACGTTTGTCTAATAGCTCGTAGGCGTTGCACACCAACGACTTCTCGTGAGCAAAATACTGGTGCAGTGTCCATTTGCACCGTAATGCCTGTTGGTACATGCGCGCGTAGCCTGAAATGTGCGTGTCATTGTCGATGCCGACCTTAATCACATTGTAGCCGATCTGCTCGTTGCGTTTCTCGTAGTTGATTTTGCGCGATTTTGCCTTCTTGTTCCAAACGTACTCGATCATTCGACGCACGGCCAAGCGCAGGTCCTCGCATTCTTCGAATGAGTCGACAATCTCCTTGTTAACTATCCTTTTTCGCTTTCTAGTTGCATGGTCGCAAACCAAGTTTGCCAAATGCATGTTGCAAGTGCCATCTGTGCCGATGATTAGTCGACTGGTTACGAGGGACATGTTCGTTGTGTTGTTGATCGACAAGACGATGTCGTTACGGCGGATGCCGTAGTGCTTCAGGATAGCCATGGCCGCATCGTTGCATGCTTGGGCATTGTGCCCGTCTGGCACAGCCAGGCCGAGTGCCAGTTTGTACCAGATCCACGATTGCAGGTCGATCCAGTACACTGAGATGCCGAAGAACTGTTTGATCATGGAGTCCCAACCATCATGGCAGACCACAAGCCAACCACAGCTGGAACCAACATATTCGTCGACAAGCTCGTCATAGTCGGCTGGCATGTACATTGCGCGCGCCTTGATAATAAGCGCCTTAACACACACAGTGAACTTGGAGAACATGGAGATGAGCGCGCGATTGATCTTACCAGGTGTCATCAGAACGTATGACCTTAGCTTCAGGTACAACGCTGCCTGGATGATTTCATTCAAGTTGACATCGGTGGCAAGCGATAGCGGCACTTTGCAGTTGACGACCAGCCGTGCAACAAATGCATGAACTCGCTCGATGACAGCATCATTGCCATTCTTGATGAAGGCGCGAATGTTGTTGGTGCTCACGGATGTAGAAGTTGAAATCGATATCAGTTGTTTAGGTTCAAGCAACTGGTGCTTGCGGGCCAGATATAAGCTCGGGTGCCTAGAAGCGATGTGTTTGTGAGCATTGCCAGTTGTGTCATTGTAGATGGCAACCAAGCTATCCAGGAATTTTGTGGGCATTACTTCAGGCACAAAAAGCAACAATAAACATACTAGATCTTGTTGCGCGTGATTGGCCTGTCCTTGACCATGGCGAAGTACTGCCACACCGGCGATGTTTTGTTAGCGTTGATCGGCACAAGCCGCAAGTCAAGCGATTCATGAGGCGCCTCGTCGACCTCTCCATCATTGGTCAGAGCTAAAATGCTAACTGATGGGGCAGGGGACTCCATCATCCATGATAAATTAGTGACAACAATTGTGTAGTGTAGTAGACAGCAATTTGTAGTGTGTTGTGCTCATGAGTCGCAACAGTCTATAGTGTGTTGCGCTCACGAGTAGCAAGTTACGTTTATTTTGAGGTTTTATTGACCCGACTACAACTGAGTAATAGTCGATTATGACCGTTGCTCGGTAGTCTAGTCGATTATGACCGTTGCTCGGTAGTCTAGTCAATTATGACCGTTGCTCGGTAGTCTAGTCAATTATGACCGTTGCTCGGTAGTCTAATCGACTATCTATGTAGATAGTTGGAGACTATAGTCAATACATCGACTAAAAGCTGCATCGACTACGGGTCCCTGACGACAGGGAAAACAACAAATGAAACCTAAGAATAATGGCCAAAGTTTGAGATTTAAGTCAAAATCTTCTCCACCCTACGTATGTTATATTTGTGGGAAGCTAGATCATAAGATTTATGCTTGTCTCCACCAAACTATGCCGCATGTTTTGTTTAAAGATAAGGTGATTACTTCGATAATAGAAGTGGAACTAAAGGAGGATGTTTTCGTAAACATGGTTTTGGAATGACAACTAGAAGCAAAGCCTTAAAGGAGGTGGTTTTCAATGACATAAAATTAGTTAAAAAACAAAACCCCTATCAATTGGATTGAAAGTGAAAAGTTGCAATTTTTTTTTGTGAAGATGTTATCCATTATTTTGAACAATAAAATCTTCTAATTCAATTACCACAATAAAAAATGATCAATGTGGACTTTAGTACTTCATTGAAACAAAGCCTCCTACTAAAGGATATAATTCTAACAAACCCATTACTACCGTCTAGGAGATTGGTAATCAACTATTGGAGAATAAATGTACTTTAATTTTAGGGCAATTTTTCAATCTAACACTAGACTTGATGAAGTATGTGTTCTTTAAACTCTCCCCAATAATGTTAATAAAAACTTTGGTATCCAACCCTACCATAATTCTGGTAATTGTAGACGTCCAGATGGTAATCATTCAAGTTCAAATTGACAAAAATATTGTTGAAGATGTGTTCTTGGATAGTGGTTTTGGAGTCAACATCATAATTGAAGAATTGAAGAAATGATTAAAACTACCAATTCCCAAACTTGATCCTTATAACCTTAAAATGGCAAGTCAAATCATAGCCAAACCTATAGGATTGATTAAAAACCTCAAAATTCATGTCCATGAGATTCTTTACATAATCAAGTTTATAGAATAATTTATTGAATGTTAGCTATTCCATGTTGCTAAGTAGAGCATGGTTGAAGGATGCCAAGGTTTCCCATGATTGGGGAATAAACTTGATTACCATAGTAGGTAATGGGATTGTTAGAACTATTATTGACAGCAAAAGATTGGATGGCAATACAAAATGCCTTGAAATACTTTGTTATAACTTTGTGAACAAGATTATTAATGAGGAAGAAAACATATTGGTTGTCACAAAACTTGACTTGTTTACAATTAGCATGATGAGTCTAATGATCAACATACTAAAAATGATGATAATCAATAATAAATTCAATTTAATATTATTAATTAATGTCAAATGACTTCTACATGAATATAAGGGCATGTTCAAATGGAGTTATCACAACTTGAACCAAATCAAGTTTGACACTTCCATTCCACTTGCCCATCAAACTACATATGTACTAAATGAATCAAAATTATGAACTAGCAGTCAAACAAAACTTGGACAAACTCTTAATTATAGGATTCATTGAACCTATGGATCAATTTACTCGGCTATCACCAATTGTTGTTGTACCAAATACAAACATAGAACTAAAGATTTGCATTGACTTTCGCAAACTTAATTTGGCACCAACCTTTATCCTTTTCCATTTACTAAAAAATATTGGATTTAGCAACATGCCATGAAATTTACTTTTTATTGGATGGATGTTAAAGTTATCATCACATCATGATTATCCTTGAAAACATGTATAAAACAACTTTCATTACTAATTGATAAACATTTGTTTAGATAGTTATGCCTTTTAAGTTGAACAATTAATGTCCCACCAACTTACTAAAAAACTATTAACATAGCTTTCAAAAACTACCTTGGTAATTTTATGAAGTTATTCTTGGATGAATCAATGTTTTCAATGACATGGTCGAACACTTATTGAAGTTAAGGTTTTGATTCAATAAGTGTCAAGAATTTGGTATTAATTTTAATAAAAAAAACATATTTCTAGTTTATTAATTTGTAGTGATTTTAGGCTACATTGTCTTTGAGGAAGAAAAGCTTCCAAATCCCAAAGAGGTCATGGCCATTGTTAATATGCCACAATTGAAAACCCCATGCAACCATTACACCAATATGCATCAAAGTTTGAACTATGTGGTTCACTAGATTTTGAGTGAAATTTGACAAACTTACCATGGTAAAACTGCCCAACCCTTTAGTAAACAAGGACCGATTGTTATGGACATGTGAATTCACTAATAGTTAATTGGATTCACCAATAGTTAATTAGATTCATTAATAATTAAATCAATAATAATAAATGTATTAATAGTTAAATCGTCAAAATAAATTCATTAATAATCAATTACGAAAGCAAGTTACACACCTAAAAACCTTCATTAGGCTACTTAACTTAAGCAAAAAACTTGGCCCATCTAAAGACTTAGCCCACCAACCTAAAGTGCAAATGTGAAGGTTTGAACCTTTGACCTCCTTTCACTTTCATGTTTAAGGAACAAGTCTTTAACAATTGAACCATTATTTAGATGAATGATATTTTTTTGTCACACATATTATTATCCACATATTTTTTTACTTTAGGTTATTTTCGACAATTCTTGATTTAAAAAAAATTCTACCAAAGGTTATTTTGGGCTATTATTGGTTATTACATCATAAAATATTTTTGGTTATTTTTATTATTTAACCATAGGTTATTGTTGGTTGTTTTAAGTTATTTTACCATAGGTTATTTTTAATTATTTTATCGTAGGCTATTTTTGGCTATTTTTGAGTATTTTAAATTATTTTAAACTATTTTATAATAAGTTATTTCCAATTGTTCTTGGTTATTTTAAATTATTCTACCTTATGTTATTATTTGTTATTTTATCATAGGCTATTTTTAACTAGGCTTGGTACAAGTAAAAACTTGTCCTTTTCGACTTCCTTCCCTATGTAATAAATATTGCTTTCCATTGGAAGACTATTTTAACTTAACATGCTTAAGCTTCAAATTCAGATGGGATGTAATGTGTCCACCCTAGGTAGCCCATAATTACATATAGTAAAGGACGTCGGGATGAAAGATCATTTCATCCATCCGTCCCCGTCGTCCATCCATCCAATCCATTTGTCCTATCATGGTTTGTTTACTCCGATAGGGTGGAGAAAACAGTGGAGTACAGATGCGGCGGATGCTTACATATTATCAACAATTTCTACTTGCCTCATGTTGATGGTGTTGGGTATGCTAAATAGTTGAAAGGATTTTGTTTTGTATCCTAGAGTTTTTTCTACCAGAGAAGTCAAGGAGATATCACACTATTTTTTAGATTGAAATCACTCGGCAGACATCTAAGGGCTCCCCTCCTCATGGGGAAATTTTATGCTCATTCATCATACAATGTTATTGTATGCCTAAATTTGACCCCCATGAGCTTCATTTGCAAGTGAAAAAAACCATAGATTCAAGGGAGTATGATATATCTTTGGATTTTTCATGGCAATATAAGTTCTTGTCTCAAGCTTCCACATCAATTACAATTTTTCAGATAGGCTTTTCTCTTAGGTGTGTAGGGTTTAGTAAAATTCTCTCCTTTAGGCTTCTTCTTTGCAACCCACAACCAAAAACTGTTGTTGTCCTCTTGCACTCGAAGTTTTTTGTGTGCTTACAACTAGACACATTGCTTTGAAATAGTACAGAAAGGAGCAATAGGAGCTGCTGTTGAGTTTTAGGCACAGACAATAGGCAACAGATAGGTACAAGAAAGATCATGGGATCAAAAGCAGCACGAGTAAGTTTCATTGAGTTCCACATCATAGGTTCAAGAAGTTTCATGGTGTAAGAGAAAATCCAACCGAGGTTTTAGTAGGGACGATTGAAGAGTATGTGAAAAAGCATTGTGGGATGCCCACAAGAACTTTGCTGGGAAGCTGCATTATGTTGGAGACAACAGGAAAGGGGGCACTTGGGCCTCTCATGGGGCTCTTTCACTCCTCTTCTCTTTCCTACATCCATGAAATGCAATCAGCTCACCTATAAGCCATGCTCAAGGACAAATATGCGTTGGAAACTTGCATCACCTAAACAAAAAGCACTAGAACCACATAGGATGACAAGGGAATGACTTTCCACCCACCATTTTGAGCATTTGCCTTTCCTGTTCTTACTTTCTCCTCTCAATTAGGACCTTGCGTGCCAACAATTTTTTATGTTCTTTTTCAACAATGACTTCAAGTTTAGAAAATGGTTGATTCTGCCTAAAGGGCCTATCATGTGTAGGTGGTTGAATTATGCTAATAGCACGAGGATTTAACTAAGAATTTAGGAAACTTTGCAAGTGTTTTTTGTTACCATCCCTGTAGTTTGAGCTTTGAAGCTTTGCCTGCTTAATTTTTAGAGCATTTGCTGTTGGGTGCTACTGAACAAGGATCTCTCACAATGTTGTTGCAGTGAACCAAACTCTCCAAACTTTCCATTCAAAGAGTTTGTTTATGTTTGTAGATGCACGCACGCACCTCATGGAGACGGTGCTGATGATGATGCACTTGCAAGCTTGGTGTGTGCACCAAATCACTGGTGGCCTCTGAGATGTGATGAGCACTCCTAGACACTCCACAACTTGGAATTCCTTCCAACTCATTGCTTGATTAGAAAAGTGCCAACATGGAGTTTGTAGCATCCAACCCCAACCCACCGAAAGATGAAAGAAAGTTACATGAGGTTGTCCCACCAGCATGTTATAATTGAGTGGATTGTTCCAGAGGATGGATGTCTCTAATTCTGTTGCTTTCACTAACCTACATGCCCCCTAGACCTGTAGATTGCACTTGATAGAACTTCTCAAGTGCAAGATATTGCTCTTGTGGTTGGTGGTGGTGGTGTTGGTGGTGCAGATGATGTGTGAAAGAAAAAGCTAAGTTGTTGCACATGTTATCAGTTACAAAGTACTCCAAGTTTGTATAGTCAATACTGAGGTCAAGAGCAGTAGCAACATGGGGATAAGGAGTTCCCCATGACAGAAGAAAAAGATCACAGCCAGAAATTTGAGAGTCATGACATCCCAAGTTATGGTAGTCATCTTCCAAACTACCAAGGGACAAATTTTGACCTAAAGAAGAAGAAGGCTACTTGAATCTCTTTGATATAGTAAAGGACGTCTTCCAAATTTGTTGCTACCACTACATTACTTTCATTGCTTTGTTCTTAGTTCGCATGCTCTTTTACATCCGCAAAACGACTATATGGCTCATAGATCAAGTCCAAGTAGACCTTGAAATCACTTTTAAAAATCTTTGTGAGGGCACATCATTGAGGGCAACAAGTGAATGGTTTCCTCTCTCTGGCTAGATTTAAGCTCTAGCCAAGCAAAAAGTTTCCAATGGAAGATTGATCCTAATGTTGCAATGAATACCCTAGATCCTTGACAACAACAGCAGTAAGGTAAGTTCGGGATGTGCCAATTCAAGCAACCTCCAAGATACATACATACACACACGACACCAACAGACAAGTGTAGGAGAACCTCTCCCCCCCCCCCTAGATTTTGATATCAATATCAACAACAAGCCTAACGTATATTTTCTACAATGTCTGAAGACATACAAAAACGTATGCGTGCATTCATTGTGCAGCATGGTAGTGTTTTAGCAGCTTTGGCGACCTTTCATCAACACCTAGAAGGTCAGTAGAATGATGAGCAAACTGATTCTTTGGAAAATCATGTTCCACATATTAATGTTCCAACATAATTTAATCAAGACACATCAGAATCTGCATGTGAACGTTGTAATCGCCTACTAAAAAAAACATGTGCCAAGCAACGTACAGAATCAACGGGGCCATCTGAAACGCCATAAGAGCGAATTAATCGTTTGTGTTGAAAACGGTGAATTGTACAACAAGCAGTAGCATGTGCATAACCTTTTCTTGGCAATGATGCATTACAATTATTTGGAGACGAAGATGCGTTAGCCCCAGCACGATGGGATTATGGAAAAATGGACACAATCTGTGGATTCTGCAATGCGAAAATGTGGATCAAAGAACAATTAGCAAAGTCAAACAACAACAACCCACAATTTTCTCTATGTTGCGAGAATGGCAAAGTTTTCTTGCCGAGTCTTTTTGCAACACCGCAAGAGCCAAAAGTTATTTTAACCAACAAAGAGAGAAGTGTCGTCAAATTTCAAGATTAGATTCGCATGTACAATTCGGTGTTGGCATTCACTTCGCTCAGTGCCAAAGTTGATGAATTGGTAATAAGAGGCATTGGACCATATTCCTTTCGCATTCAGGGTGAATTTTATCATAGAATTGGATCCCTGTGTTCTGTCGAAGGACAACGTCCACAATTTGCACAACTATATACATTTATGATATGGAGAATGAACGTTAAAACCACCATGCCGTTATGCCATTGCTTGATCCAACAACGTTGGATCGGTTGTTGACCATGATGTATAATATCAACCCTTATGTCGAAGTGTTCAAAATGGCAAGGGATATGATGGCAACAAAAGGTGCTCCCACGGATCTGAAATTGCATCTCATTGCTTTTCGAACAAAGGATGCCCACTGATACAATGTGTCGACAACTGATGAAGTCGTTACATTGATGGTAGGAGATGGTTCTGAGGCTGTAGATAAGCGTGACGTCGTCGTTGCTTAGCAAGCTGATTCGTTTCAGCACATTTCCTAATTACATGTGGGATACATGGCTTTACATTATTCGTTGCTATTTCTTTACGGTGAGGATGGATGGCATCCGAATATTCCATTCAATGGTGTTGTTGCTGATGCAGATTTGGATGAAGACCATGTGGAAGAATATGAACATCAAAGAAAACATTATAATGTGATAATGGCCGAATTTTATAGTTATCAACTTTAACATTGAAACACTGATGGCATTGCATTACTTCGGGGTGATCGATTGAGGACATTGTGGATGCTTATGTGGCTATTGAACAAAACCGTTTGAGGTATCTATGCTTGAACCAAAAAAAACTTTGTGCAGATTTTTATCAAGGCTTTCAGGACGCCATTGCTGTAGGTGACAATAGTGTTGCTGCCATTGGACAAAGGATCATTCTACCATCTTCTTTCATAGTAGGTCCACGTCACATAGTTCAGAATTATCAAGATGCCATGGCAATTTATAGATGGGCCCATTGCCTGGATGTGTTTGTTACATTCACTTGCAATCCCCAATGGCCTAAGATCAAAAGAGCATTGTTGCCTGGACAACAACCTTAGGATCAATTGAATTTGGTAACCCGAATGTTCAAAATCAAGCTAAGGAGTTGATCAATGACATTCATAAGAAGCATATTCTAGGACGCATGATTGTGGGAATCTATGTCATTGAATTTCAAAAGCGTGGGCTACTGCATGCACACATTTTCATTTTCTTTGCCGAAGATTACAAGCTACACAGGGTCAAGGATGTAGATTGCATGATTAGTGCTGAACTTTCGAATCCAGAGACAAACAGGTTGGCCCACGAAACGGTTGCCAGATGCATGATGCATGGTTCGTGTGGAGTTGCGTTTCTAAATGCCCCATGCATGGAAGAAGGCAAATGCAAAAAAAAATATTCACGCAAGTTTTAATCCGAGACGGTGGCGGATGTAAATGGATATCCTATTTATCGACGTAGAAATACGGGTTGCACACTTTTGGTTCATGGCATTGAATTGGACAATCGTTGGGTGGTACCGCACAATGTCTATTTGTCGACCAAATACGATGCGCACATCAATGTTGAAGTTTACAACAACATTCGTGCAATCAAATATTTGTTCAAGTACGTTTATAAAGGAAATGATCGTGTAACTATTGAGATTTCACGCCAAAACAACAATGCCGCTGAAGGGAATGTGGTCAAAGTTGATGAAATTAAAAAATATCTCGATTGTCGCTATGTATTTGCATTGGAAGCAACGTGGCGCATTTTCAAATTTGATATGCACGAGCGATTTCCTGCCGTTGAGCGTCTGCAATACCATTTGCCTAATCAATAAATGGTGTTGTTCGATGATGATAATGATGTGAAGGAAGTGGTAGCACGGTGAGCCATTTCCAGAATGATGTTGACGGAATGGTTCAAAATAAACCAAGAATTGGAAGTTGCACGAAGCCTAACGTTCAATCAATTCCCTCAGCAATGGGTGTGGAATCGGAAGTTGAAGCGATGAACAATGTGCAAGAGAGGCTTTGCCATTGGTCGCATGTATTATGCACAACCAACATCGGATGAACGTTATTATTTGCGAATGTTGTTGAACTGCGTCAAAGGTGCCACATCCTATGAGCATTTGTGGATAATGGATGGCACAAAGCATGACACATTCAAAGATGTGTGCATTGCAATGGGTTTGCTTGAAAATGACAATGAATGGCATCAAGCCTTGGAAGAAGCCAGTATTTGGGCCTTAGGATGACAACTACGTGACATGTTTGCCTCCATGCCGATGTTTTGTGAAGTGACGAATCCCAAACAACTATGGGATACACATTGGGAGTCTTTGAGCGATGACATTGAAGCAATGACATGTCGCGAGCATGATGATCCAGCTGTTACCTTTTTTGAGGATGCGTTAAAGGATTGTGCGTTGTATGAGATTGATCAGGTTCTCATTTGCAATGGACATCGCCTGGAAGATTTTCCAACGCTTCCAAAGTCTAATTACGTCCCTTCTGTTCATGGAGGAAACCAATTGGTCCAAGAAGAATTGGCTTATGATCAACATTCATTGACCATAGATGCAAATAATGCAGAAGATAGGCTCAATGATGATCAGCGTAGTGCATATGAATCTATTTTGAATGTTGTGACAAACAAAGAGGGCAAACTATTCTTTGTGTATGGTAGTGGTGGAACTGGCAAAACATTTGTTTGGACAACAATTTTGTCTTGTCTATGAGGGCAAAGCAAAATCGTGCTTGTAATTACCTCATCAGGAATTGCATTTTTGTTGCTTCTGGGCGGCAGAACCGCCTATTCAAGATTCAAGATTCTGATTGATCTGCACAATGAGTTGATTTGCAACATCACACAACAGATGAAAGTGGCCGAATTGGTGCATAAAGCTGATTTAATCATTTGGGATGAGGCATCGATGATGCATCGTCGAGCTTTCGAAGCTATTGATCGGACCCTACGTGATTTGATGCAATTGGATGATGCATAGGCAACTCAAAATCTTTGGTGGGAAGACTGTGGTCCTTAGTGGGGATTTTCGATAGATCCTGCTTGTTGTTCCTAAAGGAGGACGAGAAGACATTGTCAGTGCACTGTTGCCTCAATCGCATCTTTGGTAATATGTTACAATTATTCGTTTTCATATCAGCATGCGAGTCATGGCAGCCAATTTTGAAGAGTAGCGAAAGTTTGCCAAATGGGTGTTGAATGTTGGAGACGGCAGTTTTTTTGCCATTGTAGAAGAAGAAGGTGTCGATCCAGATTGGATCAAAATTCCATCCCATATGAGTTTGCCAGCAGAAGATTGCAACTTAAGAGGATTAATTCGAACCATATATCTGGATCACTAACTCCACTATGGAGATGCCATGTATATTATGCAATGTAACATTCTGGCACCCAAAAATACTGACATTGATGAAGTCAACAATGTAATTCTAGAATTGCTATATGAAGAATTGCACACGTACCTGAGCGCAAATTCTTTGACTCCAACATAAAAAGGTGCAACTGTTGTTGTAGGAGTTTCAATGGATTCATTGTATCTAGTGGAATTTTTGAACACTTTACAATTTAGCGATATCGCAAATCATAAGCTCGAACTCAAAGTGGGTGTGCCAATCTTTTTGTTGCGTAATCTCAATCAATCGATAGGATTGTGCAATGGTACGAGATTGATTGTCAATAGATTGGGTTAACGTGTCATTGAAGCAAAGATCATCATAGGGAACAATGTTGGCAAACGTGTGTTCATACCCCGCATCATCATGTCCACCTCCGGGACTGATTGGCCATTTGTTTTGCATCGTCATCAATTTCCTATTCGAGTGACATTTGCGATGACAATCAACAAAAGTCAAGGTCAGACATTGAACAACGTTAGGGTATATTTGCCATCACTGGTCTATTCCCATGGTCAATTGTATGTTGTTATTTCACACTTCACAAGCAGTGCAAACATCAAGATTTTCAACGGCCAGGGTCCCTATGGATACATGCGGAATGTCGTATATAAAAAGGTTTTGGAAATGTAGTTTGTAATTGTAATTTTGTAATATGTACCGTCAAAAACACACACTTGTGCATTAGGCACAAGGTTCATACTAGTATCAATAACATATAACATTGGGCCTTGCGTTTAGTGTGGTAGTGTGATTCATATTAATTAGTTGTGGGGACCCCCAAAGTTCAATTTTTTTTTTCTTTTGTGATGAGCATCTTTGATTAGCATATCACAAAAACATTTAATCAAGCTTTGGACAGTCCTAGAATAAATATATTGTAGTCTCTGACTGAAACCATGGTATATCCATTCACCTCTCCTATTAATTAGATGATGTGCCTCCAAGTTCATTTTTTTTTTTTTTTTGCAATGAGCCAATTTGTTTAGCCCACGACTCAAAATAAAAAAAAACTATTTAGGCTCCCCAAAATAGAAGGTTCTATTTTGAAGTATAGAGTTGGGCCTCCCCTTTGACCCACCTATATAGGTGAAAGGAGGACAAAATTTGCCAAAGCATATGGGATAAAAGTGAGGTGCTATGGAGAACATGTTGGGGAACTTATTGGGAACTTAATGGGAACTAGTGGGGGGAACATATTGGGAACCAGGGACAAATGAAAAAAAATCCTTTCCCCATCCAAACTTCAAAGGAAAAAAAGCAAGGCACCTTGAGTGCCTTCCCGTTGGCTGCATAAAATTTCTCTTCCCAAAGGGTTTGTCACCATTTTTGGCCCAGGCTAATACCCCTTACAAAGAACACCCCACCTATCCTGCTGGCAGAACTATTTCAAACATGGGGTGTACTTATTGGGCTGCCTATATAGGTTAGAAGAGTATATTTAAGGGGAAATGATAAGATAAGGTGTTATTGGGAACATATTGGGGAACACAATGAGAACTTGAGACACATGTTGATGGGAACATATTGGAAACAACAAAAATCCAACCTCTCTTCCCTCTCACTCTCCCTCAAAAGACAAAAACCTGGGTCCCTGGGGTGCATGTTGTTGGCTCACCTCATTGGGTGCCAAGAATTTCGGTTCCTATTCTGGCTAGGTCGTGTTGAAATTCAATGGGAGTTTCTGGCTGGTTTAAGAAATTGGTTGAACATTCGGTGTGGTTCTGAGCAGGGTTCTTCAAATTCCTGAAATTATATCTAGTTATGACGGTGTTTTTCAAAAGAAGTCCCAATTCCAGTTTGGTTGGGAAACTGGAGAGTGGATTGATGAGGAGCCCTTGACTCTGGCCCCAAACCCTCAACCTATCCAGCAGGATGGTGGAGGCAATCACATGAAGTACTAGTACATCAAGTGGTTGTACAGTGGTTATTGGTGTGGGGAGCAGCTGCCTCTGGGTAGGTTATGCCAATGCAAGGTTCAGGTTTTCACCTGTGACTTTCTTTTCCATGTGCTGATTAGCACTTCCAGTTTTTCCTGGATGAAGCTCTCCTTTCAGATCCTTTCATTGTGGAAGTTTTGCTCTGTGTCAGTGGAGAGTAGTATCAGAGCATTTAGCTAGGTTGGTGATCCAGCTGCATTAGTTTTTCCTCTTGGGATTAAGTGAATTAGTTCATGTTACGGCTGCACATGTGAAAGAAAAAGTTGAGGCAATTCTCTATAGGAATTCCAAGTTGCGACATGAAGATTGTGACTATGACATCTGGAGGACCCAGGTGTTTGAGTGAAAATGGAGACAGAATTCGAGCATTGGCTGTGTGCCAGTCCTTGTTGATTAAGATGGTGAATGCAGAACGGATGCTTTCACACTCAACGAAGGTGAAGGTATCTGTTGCTGGCATAGGCATATTGCATCACTCAGACCTACATGTGACTCACTCCTCCAAAGGGAGCTTTAGCTGGGCCTTTGACTCAGCAATAAAATACAAGGTGTTTGTAGGAAAAAGGTGGATAATGCTAGAGCAATGTCAAGATGTTTCAAAATCTGATGAGCTTAGAACCACTATTATCTAGGATCTTATATTCTACAAGAAACATTGATGTGAACTTGGAGACGTGAACAGATGGGTGAAGAAATATGTCTGTACATCCAAATCTCCCAATGGACATTCTTTTGCATAATTTCTTTCTGATACTGCTGTCCGTGTTGATTGTGCTTATGATCTTCTGATACCATCTTTTGCTTGAACTCATTGTTCATGGGAACAAACTGTAAGTTGTGCCTCTTCCCCTTGACAAGGTGACTTCTCTTTAATAGCCTCTTGAGGAAATTTGTGCACAAATAAGCCTACACTGATGATACTGCATTCTATGGTCATTCAGCTGCACAATTCATTGTAGAAATCCTTAACATAGTATGCTCAAGTGCTGACACTTGATGCCATGAGATGGAACCACAAGCACATGGGAGCATTTTTCAGCACCAATACAGAGAAGGAATCAGCAACCAAAGGTGCAGCATGTAAGAAGCATTGTAGCTCATGTGAATGCTGCAAGTTTTTGGAAAACCATTCATATTGCAATGACCATTGTCAGGTGTGTGAACAAGAGCTGTATTGCTTATAATCTGTAATCTTCTTGCAAGTAAGAGACACACAGAGAATGACGTTCAAGAGGCAATGCTAAAAGCTTGAAGAGAAGGAATAACTTGCTTAAACTTTGCAATTCAGAAGGCCACAGCAGTGCTGATGCACAAGCACCACATCCACAGCACCAGGCACTTAGACTAGATCTTGATCTCAGACCTAGCCCTAAGTGTTGCACAAGGGTTTTCATGACACTAGAGATGAGCAACAATCCCTTTTTCATTAAGCTTGACTACCTCAATGAAAGTGGGAGTGATGCCCTCAACAAGTGCAAATCAGACTTTTTTAAACAAATGGGATTGTTTTGCAGCAAGTAGACATTAGGATAAAGAATTGAGATAGTTAAGTAGTAACTTGTCAGTTTTTCTCATTTAAAATCCTGACCAGATTATTTTTGTGGGTAACTTGCATTCCAAATATTTGGATTTGTGCCATTGAAGGTTGGTATTTGGTCTGCCTTACAATGTTCTGACACTTTGTGGGTTACTTTCATAAGGTTACAACTGCATTCATTGTTGTTTTACCTTCAAATAGTTGTTGGGGAAATTATGAATTTATGAGATTTATTTGCAATCTCATAAATGCAAAATTTCCCTGGTCTTTACAAAAAGCTTAAGAAATTGAGTTCTAATATTTACGTTGAAGATGAGTTTTGTGACATCAAAATGGATGGACTTTGTCATTGCAATAGTCATATGTTGTGGAACACAAGTAATTCCATGGTCGCAATCGCAACCATGAAATTGCAATTCCAACAATCAAAGTGGTTTTTGTCAAAAGTCATCACAAAAGATGCGTGTGAATTCATGTCAACATTGTTCGGTGCATATCTACCTGTTTTAGGTTAGGTTTGGCCAAATTTTGTGCCTTCCACAAGTTGTGGAATGATTTGTTGCACTAGGCTATATTACCTACATGCAGATAATACCTTGGTACCCTTTCATGTCCATGACCAATATTCATGATGGATGGACATGAAAAGTTGTGCCCAGAAAGCTGATTCCTTCCTAGATCACATATTTCTTTCATTACATTGCCTTGCAAAGTTGCCTAGCAAATTGCAATATGTGAAAATCCAAAATTGCCTAATATACAAAGTTGCCTTATATAGGATCCTTTTCCCTGCTTTGTACACTGCAACATTTTGTTCACTACATTTAATAGCTGTACCCCAGGCAGTTCCACTAGATGACATTAACTGTGCAATCTCATAGATATATGGTTTAAATGGCCGACTACTAGTTTCATTTTACTAACCACAATACTAACTGGAATATAATGTTGTAAAGTGTTCTTTGATGTGAATTTAGCAGAAATTTCAGGCTAAAATTTGTCAATGTTGTGAAGCAAGGGAAAATTTGATAACATGTGAATATAATACAATTACAGATATCCTGTTAAAAATATGAACTAATAAGAGCAGGAATGTTACACAAACAATATGAATGTCATGTGTAATTGATGGTATTTGGTGGAAAAAATCATTACTTTGTTGATAAATTGAAACATTCATGTCACACAATTATTATTGAAAAAAATATCATACAATTGAAATGCTTGTTGACAAGCCAAACGATGTTTGTGGAAATTTAGCTGAATCCGTGTTATTAAATCAAGGATATAACATGTAACCTCAAATTAAACAGTTATAAATTGAAATAATCAAAGGAAGTCACTTGAAAACGTGAATGAAATCTGTTAATGAACATGTGGCACAGACACAAAGAACAATGATTTTTTTGAGTTCAACTTTGTGTCCCTTACAGGCCATAACATCTCAAAATATGTTTGGAGTTTTGACCTTTAGATAGGCCCTTTGTTCCCTTTGTTAGTGTGGAGTCTTGGGGAGAGAGAGAGTATTTCAAGAAAGGTTCCACAAGACAAAAGATTCCTTGGGCTTTCTACATTGTTTTTCATGCTCTTTTTCTTTCCAGCACTTGCTTATCTTTTGCTACTGGTGAAATGCTAGTGAAATCACTGAGATACTAAACTTGTCCTCAGTTTAAGTTGGTGACCTCAGCTTCCTGAAAACACAATAAGGAAGCCATAGGAAAATAGGGGCAAATGTGGTGAGTAAATTCGAAAGCTGTGGGCATTATTACCATGCCTAAGGATTCTAACTAAACTTTTTTTTTCTTGTGATATCTGGTAAGCATCAAGAACAAGGACGGCGGGTGTTTTGCAAAATTAAACACCCTTGGTTTTTAAAATGCCCACCCTTTGCGGGATGAAAAGTTTCAGTGAGGAATGTGTCCTCCAATTACACTTAAAACAATCCTCCGAAAAGCTGAATGTGGACAACACTAGTGTGTAGACAAACCAGGAGGAAATTGAAATGGAAATAACAGAGGAAAAAAGCAGTCAATTTCTTTCTGTAGGAGTAGGGTCGGCCTCTCAACCCTTCCCTGTTTGGAGGTGTCTGTCATTGGGGCTACTGCCCTCACATCTGGGCATCTTCAAACAAGGAAAAGCTTCTTAAGGCTACCCTTTTTCCTTCATATATATATACAAGATGATGATATAGTGCCCTAATCATGGCATAAGATGTCACTGTTCAGGGACTAGAAGGAACTGTGTTTTTTACACACAGGAGAAGTGTCTATCTTCAGACTCTTTCAGGATTTTTGGTACCTTCCACCTGGCCCTTCAGGTGGGGGACATGTGCCTCAAATTTCACGCGTGTTTACATTTTCTTTTGAAAACAAGGGGACAAGTCACCTTAAATTCTAAAGTGTCTAAAGTAGACCATTCTTGTGAAAAATAATTGTTTGAAAAGCAAATTTTGGGGCGGAGTGATCAACATCTAGGAGTGTTTTTCTAGACAGATGTTCAGGTTTGCATCACCTGAAACTCAAACTGACACCTTCTTGGTGGAATATGCACAAAAATTGACACATGGGATCTAGTCTTCTATCAAAACTAAAACCTTGAAAAACACAACTCTTTGAACATAGGTTCATTTGCTTTAGGTAGACTAGTTGAACTTTTTTGAACAATTGGTAAGTAGTTTGAACTTTATAGATAATCAATGTTTTTTTTTTGGGTAAAGCATTGTACCTATACAATCTCCAATCCAAAGTTACAAATATATGCATTTGTTGGAAATTAAAAATGGAATGAAAATGATTTGGTTTGTTTTCTTTGGAAAAAAAGATTTGTGCGATAAGTTTAAGCTTTGTGGGACCTCATGGACTGAACTTTTCCTGAAGGAGAAATGAGGCTGTGATTGTTCAGCTATTCCTTCTCAAGGGTGATATTTGTGGGAGATTGTTTGTAACAAGAGAGCGAGTCCAATTTGGACATGAAGAGAGCAATTGTTGTAGAGTGTGAACTTGAGACAAAAAAATTGTTGTAGAACGCAAACTTGTAGGAGAGCAAGTGTGATGCATGAATTGTGAGAGAATATCAACATGTGTGCACCTAAGCTCTTGTAACAAGAGACAAACCTGAAGTTGTGGGAGAATGATTAAGTGTGCACCTAAATAGTTGTAGGAGGATATTGATTTTGTGGATATGAAAAATAAATTGTTTTAGAGCATGATCTTGTAAGAAATTGGAGTGTGAACTTGTGGAGAACATACTTTGAAGGAGTGGACAAGCAATTTGGTGCTTTTCATGAGTGTAAGAGTGCAAGGTTATGTGACTATTAAGCTAGATTCATTAGTTAATTTAAAAATCTAAGAAATTTAGTTTAGTTGTGATGATCGTGTTGTTCACAAGGTTTTTTGGGTGAATGCAACATGTACACATGAATTGTAGGTCCCATTTCATTATAGCTAGAAGCTTAGACAATCTAGATGGACTAGATAATTTAATATTAAAAACTGTCCCAATTCCCAACCCAAAACAATTAGAAAAATTAAAATGTAAACAAATATAAACAAAGTTGTCCACCACCCCTAAATTTTTTTTTTGGGATAATGAAACTAAAAGCTATGCATGCTACTCATAGAAAATGAATCTAGTAGTGAAAGGCAATGGGAATCATCAACTAGGATATATTAAGTTTTACTCAATTTAGTTGTTTGTGTGACCACAAGAAAAAAATTCACATTCCATGAATCACCGGTTCCACAATGACCCATAATAAATTAACAAGTCCAAACAATTATATTTTAAAAAAATTGAAAAGGACAATTGTTAGATCTTGTTTTCTTTTGTGAATTCATTGGGGTGTGGGTCCAGATTTGTTTACTTTGCATTTATGACTATTATCCTTTTGGGGATCTTTTAATTTTTAATATTTAAAAAAAGTTAAAAGATTGTTCTTGGTTGGGTTGTTGGCATACTAGGAAAATATTTTATCTTGGGCATGAAGAAAGAGCCATTATGTATCATAATCATAACCTTGTGTTTGGAATTGAGGTTAAAACATGAAAAAGGAAATGAGTTGAAAAAATGTTTTGGGACTCAAGCATAGTCATACAAGTGTGGGAGAATATAAAGAAACAAGTGTCAACATTTTAAAGTGGATTCTCACTTTGGGGGTTAAAAGTTTCATGAATGTGTCAAATTTTTAGTTGGATAATATTTCAAATAACAAAAACTTATTCAAATTGGGCCTTTTATAAACCATTATAAAAAATTAAATAAAAAGATATTGAAAGTGGCCTCACATTCTACATTTGGGGATTTGAGTTTACAAAAGTTATGACCAAATGAATGGTCGAAAGTCAAATTGACATTAAAATTCAAAAAGTAAAAATAAAAAGACTTTTTATTGGAACATGCAATATGGTGTTGGAAAGATTTATTCAAAGGCTATAACGTTTCTTTTGAAATCTCATTAATCAAAGTCCATATGTAAGATCTATGGGCTTGTAAAGTTACAAGACTCATAATTTGATAAAATTGAGATTTTTTGCCATTTCAAAGTAGTCATTATTACCAATCATAGAGTATAATATAGGGAGGAGAATGATGATTTGTCTTAGGTTTAGGTTGTGAGTTTTATAAAAGTTTGTTGCCCTTGGCTTGTGTATGCAACATTTAGGCACCACTTTGCACTAACCACCCTCTTTCTTGATTTGTGTAAATTACCTTCACCTTGAATTCACATTTGTGAGGTCATCTTAATATCATCCCGAAGCTTTCACCTTCTTTCTTCATGGGAATTAGGGAATGCATGCCAACTTTGCAGTTCATTGCAAAATCAAGTTTAATAAAAGGTTTTTACCTTTTATATCACTTGACAAATGTAGAGGTGTGTCATTATGGGCACTTTTGTGATGTTGTGTAAAACCATGTCAACATCATTAATTGGAATTTTTGTGAGTGCACGTTTTAAGAAATGGAAATGCAACTATTGTGAGTAATTACACATGGGAGGTGCCAAAGGGGTCATATAACACATATTGGAAAGTTGACAAGTGTGAACATCTTTGCAACTATCCCATGTCCTTTTTATTTTTTGGAAGATTGGAAGTCATGGGATCACAACTAAATGGGCATAAGGATGGTGAACTATGTAAGTTAAAGACACTTTTTGTTTTTTTTGGGAAGTATCCATAATATATACCTTAATATATTGAATCCATGAATGTTATTTAAGTAAATGATTAACAATAAGAAGTTTTTTGACTTCATTGGATAATATTGAAGAACCACATGTTTTAATATGCATTTAGGTACATTTTTTCAAATGCAAGTATTTAGGACGTGTCATAGTTTTGCAAAATAAAGTTACTTGTGCATAAAAGTAAGACATCAATTATAATTATTATACTTTCAAGTTGATAAAGGTCTAATGTGTATGGATATAGTTTCAACTTTTCATATTATAATCATAATCTATCAAAGTTTTAATGTAAAACCATTTTGGAAAATTTAAACAACTACTCGATTTAAAACATATTTTTCATCCAATTTTCTTATATTATTTTTTTTCAAAATTTGTGTTTAACTTACAATAAATTCAATGAAGTGTTTAATGATTTCATAATGCAATTTAAATAGGTTCTTAAAAACCTTTCTGAATATTAATGTTGCAAAATAATTATTTTTGAAATTAAATTTTCTTAGGACTATTTTTTTGGCATACTTTATCATGCTTGGACCCATATGTCCATGAATTTTGCTGCAAATGTACTTCAAGATATTGAAAAACACACCTTTCACACCTTTTTAAGACCAAAGTGATTGTATAGGAAGTTAATCAAGCCATACACTAGAAGAAAAATATAAATTTTCAATTAAATTTTGTGATTATAAATTAGTCATACCCCACATATACAACTTAAAAACATTAGTTGCATAATTGAAGTCACATCCAACATATAGTCACAAATGATGACATCTTTTTTATGTCATCATAGTCCTTGGATGAAACATAACGTCAACAAATACATCTTCATCTGTTGACAAAAAAATGTGACTTGTGACTATTTGCCACAATTTATAATTAAAATGGTCACCAACCCCTTATTGCCATGTGACACAATAATGCATTTTGAAAAAATGAAATGAAATAATAAATAAATCATATTTTTATAAAATTCATAATTTCAATAGTCCATATTTGATAGTCTTAAATTGATCCACATGGCCCAATTGATTTTTGCCATGTGGCATGATAATTGAATTTTGAAAAAAATTTAATAATTGTTTTTGCATAATCCATTTTGGATGGTTATAAATTGTGACACGTGGCATAATACCAATTTCCCACATGGTGTATTAATTAAAATTTTACCAAAATATACCAAATTACATATTTAGGTAGGAAGGGAAATAAGTAAATAGGTCGTTAGATAGATTTTAAAATTTTATTTTAGGTTTAACCTTTAAGGTCAAGCCTTTTTGATAGGCTCATTCCAAATGTGTGTTTTCAATCCTCTAAATGCATCTCATTATATAGTTTACAAGATTGAAGAACAAAACATATGGGATAAATTTATAGTTAGAACTTAGTTGCATATTAATTTGTGACTAAAACATTTATCCGATATCTTTTGTTGTTTTTTTCATGTTGTAAATTACATATGTTAATCCTCCCACCTCACATAACCTTTCCACATCAAAATTAATTGACATATCAAATTTTATTTTAATATAAAAAAATGATATTTAAAATCTAGAAAAATTGTTTGAAGATGAAATTTAACATTTAAGTTCTGAAAATTAATATGTGAATTCTGAAATTTTTAATTTGAATATGAAATTTCATAAATTTCATTATGAAAATTGATATTTCAACTCTGAAAATTATTATTTGAATATGAAACTTGATGTTTAACTTCTAAAAATTCTTATTTGAATTTGGAAATTAATATTTCAATCCTGAAAATTGTCATTTGAATATGAAATTTGATATTTGAAATTTGAAAATTATTTTTGCAATTGAAAAATGATATTTCAATCCAAAAATTGTTATTTGATTATGAAAATTGATATTTCATTTCTAAAAATTCCTATTTGAATCTAAAAACTGATATTTCAAATTTAAAGATTATTATTTGAACTTGAAAATTCATATTAGAACCTTTTTTTTTTGGTATTCAAAAATTGATATTTCAATCTCAAAATTGATTTTTGAATTTTGAAAAATGATATTTGAATTCTAAAAAAAATTATTTGAATTTCAAAATTGACATTTTATTTCTGAAAATGTTTATTTGAATCTGAAAATTGATATTGAAATCCCAAAAATTGCTATTTGAATACGAAATTTGATATTTTAATTCTGAAAATTGTTGGTTGCAACTGAGAAGTGATATTTTAATTCTGAAAATTGTTATTTGACTCTGAAAATTCATATTTAAATTCTGCAGATTATTGCTTGAATTTAAAATTTGTAATTTGAATCTAAAAATTGATATTTCAATTATGAAAAAAATTATTTGAATTCAAAAATTGTTAATTGAATTTAGCAATTGATATATCAATTCTGATAATTTTCAGTGGAATTCAGAAATTGTTATTTGAATTCGAAAAAAATTATTTCAATTTGTAAAGTTTATTTGATTTTGAAACTTGATATTTCCATTCTGAAAATTATTATTTAATTAAAAATTCGAAATATGGAGTAATTTTTCAGCTTTGAATAACAATTTTCAGAATTCAAATTTCTGTTTCTAAATTCACATAATAAAATTCTCAGAATTTAAATATTATTTTTCAGATTCAATAAATTTTTTTGAATTCAAATAAAGTTTTTCATAATTGAAATTTCAAATTTTAGAATTGAAATATCAATTTGCAGATGCAAATCTCATTTTGAAATTCAAATATTTATTTTCAGAATGCAAATAATAATTTAGAGATTCAAATAATTTTTTTTAATTCACATATTAATTCCCCAATTTAAATGAAAATTTTTAGATTCAAAAGTGATCAAATTCATATAATAATTTACATAATTGAAAACCAGTTGTTTAGATTGAAATAATAATTTTCAGAATTGATATATGAACTTTCATATGCAAATAAAAATATTCAAAATAAAAATAAAATATTTCTGTTGCAAAATAAGAATTTTCAAAATTGAAATATGAATTGATTTCAGGTTCATGCAACTCTTTTGAAATTTGAATTGAAGTTTGAAAAAAATTGGGTATAATGGGTATGAATGGCATATTCCATTGCATTTGACATTGTGATTGTTGTATTTGTTTTGTCATGGATCAAGGGTGTTACAATAGATTGGTTATGTCAAGGAGAAAGAAAGTTGAGAAGGTTGTTGAGAATATCAAAACAAAAAAAAGTTTTTTTTTTGAAAAATAATATCGCCAAATGGCAAAAATTCACCACAAAAACCACATTGATAAAATCTTTAGGGTGAAAGCACAGTCAAGTAGACCACCAAGTGTACTTTTCAGCCCCCAAAAAAAGTAAAAGAAAATTAAGGTAGGGCCTGCTAGGGGCTGATGCTGTGCACAATTTTAAAAGTCAATTTAAGTTGCATTGACTTTTCAAAGGGGGTTTTCAAAGGTGGGGTTTTTTGTTCAAAATGGTCATTGACTGCAAGTAGGCACACAAAGTTGTATATTTTGTGCATATGAACTACAAAGTGACCTCTGTTGTTCCATTGCAAGAAAACTTTCCTCCACATTCATGCCTGAACATTATAGTGGGGATGGTTTTGGCGGCTTGGTGTCCAGGATGAATTTATTTCTCTTGTGGTTTCATAACATCAAGCTTTGTTGAAGGGAGGTAAGGACTTGATGAAAAAAAACTTGTTTGAAAACACATGTGGTTTGTGTCCCACCTCTAGCACATTTGTAGAGTTTAAGATGCAAAATTTGAACGATTGAGTAGACATTTGTTGTTTAGGATTACAACATTTCAGGAACTGTTAAGTTATTTGGTTGAAGATTTTATTTGTTAGTCAATCTATGTTTCTCACTTTGATCTTGCAATTGTTGTTTAGGGTTCTAATGGCCACCTATTTTGATTTGATGAGTGAGACCTTGAAAAGGGAATCATTCACCTTGCTTGATGGCAATGTGAAAGAATCAGTGTTTAGACGACAAAAGGAGAAACTCCAAAGAGTTAGCGAGACTTTCGAATGCACTTTTTGGAGTTTGGAGGATTTTTCTGTTAAGTTGGAACTGAATAATTTTGGCATCAATCCTTGCCATGATATTGACTCTAGTGTTGTTTCTCATGAGTAGCTTATACAAGTATTTGGGAAGAGGCATACCAACAAGTTTATGGTGAAGGTGAGTGAACATATGATTGTAGAAGAATGTGATTTGTTGAGCCGATTGCATTAGGTTGTTTATGCACATCTTCTAGCAAATGGAAATTATTTTGGCATTTTCCTACAAGGTTGGCTTACACAATGAAATGGAGAGAATGTGAATTGGATTCAATATGCTTTTGATTCCACCCAAGAGCAGATGAGGAGAGCCAATTGATAGCCACAAACTTTTAAAACACTTTGTGGAAACATCATTCGCACCAAACAGCCATGTGAGGACCTAAGTTTTGATCAAAGTGGCTTGGGCAAATCAAGTGATGATGATTGTATGGTTTTGGAGGGTCTAAAACATTTTATAGTTTTTTTGCCATAACATCTTGCAACTATGAGGAGGTTGTTATAAAATACGGAGTGTAAAGAATAAGGTTTTGCACCAAAACAATTTCAAATGACCTTCGAGGAGGAAGCATTGTTTTTTGAAGTGTAGATGTTGAAGTGGAATCTTCTTCATAAACAAAAGTCCCTTAAAGAAGCTCAAGAGGATTTTGGAGAGCTATAGGTGAAGCTTTCCATGTTACATTCCACTCTCAACCTGCCTCATTTTGATCGCCTTAGGTGTAAGGTAGATTCAATGTCTCCTAGTCCTACATTGTTATAAAAGTTAGCATCCATGGACAACTTGCAAGATTTGGAACAAGATTATAAGATTTAAGAATTTGTTGTGAAAAGCAAATTTAAGAGAGTTGAAGTTGGGGAGAGACAATTTACCCTTGCTTCTAAAAAATTGGAGTCATATTTTACAGAGTTGGATTTGTTGTAGTATAAGAATGTTCAAAGCAAAATTTGGATTCGGGGTTTGTTACATCAAATTCAATTAATGTCAAATGGTGATGGAGTAAATAACAAGCTTCTTCCAATTGAAAATCCTTTGGAATTACTAGAAGGTATCTTTGACTTTCTTAAGATCAAACATTGTCCCATCTGTGGGTTTTCTTTTGCTTGTTACAACCTATCAGTTACGTCTTGTGGGTGTACATACCATCCTTTCTGTCTTGCAGTTTATCTGGAAACCAAATTTGCCAAGTGTGCAAGGCCTAGTTGTGGGAAGCCATTGTCCATGGATTGGATCACAAGTTTTGGGTTTAAACACATCAATTTAACATGGAGGGCACCAAAGGTGGAGAAAGGTGTCACAACTCATGCTGCAAGTGCCACTAAAAGTTTTGCAAGCTCAAATCCCATAGATTATAAGCATAAGTTAAGCCTTCCCTATTCATGTTTTAGAAATGTGCAGTTCATTTCATTTGTTACTTGAACATGGTTATATTCAGCAATTGTGAACTATTTAAGTAAATTGTGAAGTTACTAGTTGTTCAAGTGTAATATACTTGCTGGACTACATTTGTAATGTTTCATATGAACATTGGTAGACATGAATGTTAGCCAAACTTATAAGTTTGGTTGATGTAAAACATTGAACTGCAAAAGTAAACTAGGATTATTTTTATCCTATTTATTTAGTTGCAAGAATTGATTTATTTGTAGTTGATAATCTAAACATCAACTACAACAAATCAAGTAGATATGGGCTTACATTAGATTCAAATGTGGGTGCTAAGGTAGAAACTAACCTTGGTAATTCTTGTAGTCACTTTTAGGTACTTGGCTTATTTTGCTTATTATTGTTGACAACAATTGTACAAGTAGTAAGTTCATGATACCTTCATCAATGTAGAGTTGGGGTTTCTAGAAGTAAAATCACTAGTAGAAATCAGCCAAAATGTAATTAGTCCATTTACGACTACATGCGACTTGTAGTCATTTGCGACTAAATTTGGGAATATTGCAACTACAAGATCAAATTTCAACTATTTTGGTCATCCTCACAACTATGATGCAACTATTAGAAATTTCATCCTAATGGTTGGATTGATTTTACATTTATTTTCATCCATTAATAGGTTGATATGTCCCATTAGTCGCAATAGTCACCAAATTAGTTACATCCTAAATGTATTCTACAATGACATAAGGGTGTATTTTAATGTATGTATTAAAATTATATATAATATGCATATGTATGTATACTATTCATATAATGAATCTCAAAATTAATATTTGACCTTTGAATTTTTTATTCAAATCTAAAAATTGTTATTTCAATTGTTTAAAACATTATTTGAATTTTAGATTTTGGATTTGAACATGATATTTTCAATTTAAATTTAAAAAGGCTTATTTGATTAAAAATTTGATATTTGAATTCTACACTAATATTTTCGAATCCAAAAATTAGTATTTCAATTCAAAAAATTATAATTGATTGTAAAAATGGACATTTTAATTTTGAATATTTTAATATAAATATTAAAATTTATATTTCAACTCTGAAATTTTTTCATTTAAATTTTAAAATAATCATTTGATTTGAACCTGAAATTTTAATTCCAAATTATTATTTTGGATTCTCAGAATTAATACTTCCAGTCTGAAAATTATTAATTGAATCTAAAAATGGACATTTCAATTTTGAATATTTTTATTTGACTCTAAAAATTGACAATTCAATTCTGGAAATTTTTATTTAAATCAAAAAACTTATTTGATCTAAAAATTAATATTTGATTTCTACATTATTATTTTCAAATCTAAAAATCAGTATTTCAATTCAGAAAACAATATTGAGTCTAAAAATTGACATTTTGATTTTAAATACTTTTATTTGAACTTGAAATTTGATATTTGAATTTTGAAGTTCTAAATTTAAATTTAAAGAAACTATTTGACTTGAAAATTGAAAATTGAATTCCAAATTATTATTTTGGATTATTGAAATTAATATTTCAATTCAGAAAATTATTAATTGAGTCTTAAAATGGACATTTTAATTTTTAATATTATTATTTTAATTTGAAAATTAACATTTCAATTCTGAAATTTATTATTTAACTTCAAAAAACTTATTTGATCT
>Ga0209208_10001612_pt1 | contig 31962 bp, 30 predicted proteins | sample S1TSphfallax_3_FD_187694 | JGI IMG/M metagenome (GOLD analysis project Ga0209208, IMG submission 187694) | Host-associated microbial communities from peat moss isolated from Minnesota, USA - S1T2_Fd - Sphagnum fallax MG (SPAdes) (version 2) | ecosystem: Host-associated > Plants > Peat moss >...
ATGAACACTCAAAGTTACCCATCTTTAAGTGTTTGGGGAAGGAGTTATAAGGGTTTAGGGTTAAGTATTCACTTAGTTTTACAACACCTTGACACTCAAAGTACCTATCTTGTAATAGGGAATTAGGTCCAAGTGTTCATGCACACCTGTATGAAATATGCCATAAAAAAAACCTTAAAACTAACTCAAAAGAGTAAGTAGTACTCTGGATTTAAAGCTTGCTACATACTTTCTAAAAGGAGCATATAATTTGATGTGTCACTTATTTCCAAGATTCACTCCCTAAATATGCCATCTCATTCCATTTCATGTGAGTGCAATTTTCATTTGACAAAGAGAGAGAAGAGAGAGAGAGAGTAGAGTTCTTCCTCTCTTGTCAATTTTTCATTTTCTGGTTTTTGAGATTTTGATCTTTGGAGACTTTTTTCTTGAAGTGTGCAACCCAAAAAAAAGAAAAAAGAGAAAAGAAATCGCCTTGGGAACAAGCAAGTGGGGGTGGGACGGGGGGAGGGGGAGGTATTGAACATGAAAAGCATGTGGTTACATGGGTGTTTCTCTCTGCAAATTGGATCTTCAAGGATTTCTAGGAATGGGTTGTGGAGAAGAGGTGATTTGAGTTCACAAATATCCGGTCAAGTACTACTGAGGCCAGTCTTGCTGCAGAAGATTGTGGACTTTGGTGGTGGTGGTGGTGATGGTGACAGCAGAAGAAGAAGTCTTGACAAAGCAGCAAAAAACCCATCATGTACAGCAGCAGTAGCAGCAACAGCATTTGGCCAGAAGAATTATAGTTCCAGTAGCTTCAATTCTTGGAATGTTGATGATCATGGAAGCAGTAGTAGCTGGAGAAGAAGAAGAAGAAGAAGAAGAAGCAAAGCATTTGATTCATCACCACCGCCACCACCACCCAATGCACCTGTGCAAGCAGAAGAAGAAGAAGGAGAAGAAGAAGAAGACCTGGACCACAACAACCCTGAAGCAAATGGAAGCTCAATTGGAAACAACTTGCCTCAACAGACAGTTTCATCAACAGGCAGATGGAACAGTCTGCCTCCCAGATACAAGCTGGTGCTCACCACGTCTCTGGCCTTTGTAATCTGCAACATGGATAAGGTAATTTTCCAAAAACCCAAAACCCCCAAAAGAAAAAAAAAGAAAAAAAGCACACTCCAACTATTTTCTAAGTATCAGGTTCTTCACACCAAATTATTAGGGTTTACATTTGTGTGGAAAGCACAGTACTTTGATGGAAGTTTTTTGATTGTATCAGTAGAATCAAAATCACCTGGGGACTGAAGTCTTGGGAGTATATTATGTACAGTAGTAGCAAGAAAAAAGTTGTGCTGTGTTTTGTTGCTTTTGATGTTCATGTTAGTTTGAATCTCATGAGCTTTTTGAGCTTCCCAACAATTGTTTTTTTCAAATCCCATCCATGATTTTCTGTTTATGACAAAGAGCAGGTGAATATGAGCGTGGCGATCATACCCATGTCACATCAAATGGGTTGGAATTCTTCGATTGCGGGCCTGGTACAATCATCCTTCTTTTGGGGTTATGCCATAAGCCAGCTTCCTGGAGGATGGCTGGCTGCTCGTTTTACGGGCCAGTGAGAACCCTCTTATCCCGCTATCTGGAGTTCTTTATTTTATTTATTTATTATTTATTATTTTGTATCTTTCAATTCATTGTTGCTGCAGGTTTTCCTACACAGCACTGCAGGAGAATTATATCAATTTTTTTTTGACTAAGAATCTTTGAAGATCTTTCATATTGAGCCCATGAAAGTCAATGCCTTTTTTGTTCTTCTCTAAGCACAGTTGAGCTTTTGGTGTTGGAGGAGGGGTTCTTGCCCAGTGACCACCCAGAGCTACTAAAGGCAAATCATTTTCTAACAGTCTTAGAAGACTCTGGATCTTCACAAAGGAGAGTGACAGACTTAGGATTGATTTTCATGAAGAGTAATTTATTGAGTGCAAAGTACTTACAGGAAGGTTTTGCGAGGAGGGGTGTTGCTATGGTCTTTGGCAACTGCAGCTGTGCCTAGTGTTGCCTCTTTCATACCGGGTCTTCTCTTCTGCCGTCTTCTGGTACATATCAGTGCCAGCCACCTCCCAATGTATTCAACATACCCATTGAGGATTTCTCAATGCAGGTGCCAAGTGTACAATGGACTTTCTGTAATTGTGGGCATGGATACATGATGCCGTAGTCTCTTTATAGCTGATTGGTCTTCCGATCACATCACTGTGTTTTTCTCATTTCTGGCAATCCCTTTGTTGTGCTAAGTAATAACATTGTGATAGATGACGACAATAAAATTGCCATTTGAAAGCTCTTGAGAAGATTGAGCTCTTCTCAGCTCCATCCCAATTGCATCAAATTGGAAATTCTCTACTGGCTGCAGCAAATGTGTTATCATCAAAGAACAAAGTAGATAACACTTGTCTTGTAAAGAAACTACTACTTGAATTAGATGCAAGTGGGGAGCTTCCTGTAAGCCCACTTGTTCTTAGTCTTTCCCTGTTCTTTTCCCTTTCTGTCTTTCTTTGTTTCTTTGTCTGGTCTTTGTTGTGGGGTCTGTTGCTAGCCAGTAGTATGGCTGAGTCTTCCCGTTGCTTCTGGAATTGCAGCAGAAACTCAGTTTGCAGGATGGTGCTTGTCACCAGCCTTTACCCACTGTAGGGAGCTGATGAAGTCAGTGGGGAAGTTGTGATAGTTAAGTCACTATCATACATACTACTGTTGATGGTCCCTGAACAGGTGTGAGACTGGCACTTTTGTTCATACCAGTGTGTGTTTTTCGTTTTTCGTTTTGTTTTTTGTCTCCCCTTGTTTGGTTCTTTCTGTGGCTTCCTGAGGAAGTGTTAGCCTTGCTGTTTTCTTCTTCATCATGAGAATGGAGATTTTGCTATTCTTATGAAAGATACTTGAATTAGATGCAAACAAAGGAGATGAACATGGAAGGGTGCTGTGCAGGTTGGACTTGGAGAGGGTGTTTCGCCATCAGCTGCCACAGATCTCATTGCCAGGTTAGAGTTTCTTCAGCCTGACCAACCCTCACATTGATCCAGTACGTGGATGGGTATTTGTATCAGGTTTAGAGTTTGTTTTGTAACATGGATCTGGTCTTCAATGAAGGCTCTCAAAGAGAGTACGTAAAGGCCTTTCTCAATAGGGAGTTTGGGTGTAATCAAATTGCTTCGTCCTCATCTTTATTTGCTTTTTTTTTTGTATCTGTAAATTTTCATCACAGCCAACTCAAGCTTCAAGGCCTCTTCTTGTTGGGAAGGATAAGAGGGGCCGGGGCTGAACAAGGGGAGAGAATGGGTGCAGGGCTATGCCAGTGAGTGAGCGCTCAAGAGCAGTGGCAACCGTGTTTGGTGGCCTTAATGTTGGAAGTGTTATAGGGTAGTACTCTTTCTGAACTCATGGTGCATGCAAGACGATCTCTCTACATGTGTGACTGTCTGTGCACTAATAATCTCGCAAGAAGCTGGGGTCAGGTTTTCTCTTTAGTTGTATATTGATTTTCGGTAGTTTCAGACTGTGTTGTCTTGCTAGTAGGTGGGGCAGTATGGAAGTTTAATGCATGAAAGAAAGTGGCACATCTGAAATTCAGTTCCTTTATGCATGAGTCATGTGTGGGGTTGATGCAGGCTCTTACTAGCTCCAATGATCATCCAATACATTGGTTGGGAATCTGTGTTCTACATCTTTGGTTTTCTTGGTGTATTATGGTATCTCCTCCTTCAATTGACAACTTACCCATCCTCTTGTGGTGCTAAACCCTCTACTCTAGATCCTAAACCCATCATCCTGTAGCATCACCATTTCAAAGTTGGAATTTGGGCAGTTGATCATGGCAAGAACTTTAGACTATGTCAATATTCAGGAATTGTGTAGTTGTGAATCTAATGATTTGAATGTTGTGTTGTTGCAGGTGTCTAGGTTTTGAGAGTGCTGTGAGAACTGTTGGCATAAGTGATGTAGCCCCAATTTCATACTTGACAGGGTCCACCCACAGGCCTTCCGGTGTGTAGGTGTAGCTTTCGAGCTCCCTTTGAACTCTAAAGCCAGTATGCTGTCATGGAATTTACAGCATTTCAAGTCTGAAAGAGCCTGAATGTTTGAAGGCCATTCGTCCACTTATTGAAAGCAATTTGATGATGATACTGGCATGCATGATTTTACTGGAGCAAGAATAGAAATATTGGGTGATGAAGATGGATGCATGCCAACAACATAGAAGACATATGTCAAAATTGGAGTTTGCTTGGTGGGTGGTGTAGGCAAGAGTGATAATAACACACTGTCGAGAAATCGTGATTCTGCATCACAACAAAGACAGCCAGAGGCTATATCATCCTCAAGGGAGTTGTCGTCTAATGGAAAACCAAGCTCCTCTGCAACAACAATCGCACAGAGTAATAAAGTAAGCTGCTATGTATTTTGTTCCTTGGATATTGAGTGCACTTTAAAGCTGTTTTAAAGCTTTATTGTTAATGGGTAGTAGTGATAGCATTAATGTTTGGCAGGTCACTCAACCTCTTTGACCAGAAGCCAACCTTGCATCTACTTCTATATATGCACCTCTGAAGAGCATTCAGCTGCCAAGAACTGTGCAGGGTATGGGTTTAGGGTCCTAGATAATCTTCATTTTGAGAGATGGGTGATTTGGTTTTCTCAAAGGGTTAGCTACTATGTTTCTTTTGCACCCTTGCTGCTTTGTTTCTTCATTTGTGTCCTTGTGTACATGCAGGCAGTCCCTTGGAGAGCGTTCTTCAAGAACCGAGCAGTGTGGGCCATGATTTATGCTCATTTTTGTGGAAATTGGGGTCATTACACTTTGCTTTCTTGGCTTCCTACATATTTCTGGTGAGCTTCACCATCCTTCCCATGTTGATCACATATCAAAAAATGATGCATTTTGGTCTTTTCTGTTTCTAATATTTTTGCAAATATTTTATTCATCCATGATAGTGTTTGGAAGATTTTCTACCACTGCTGCTTACTTGGATTATTATAATAACTTCTGGCCGATTCTTCCTCCTGCTACACTCACATTTGCTTTCTGGCTCTTAGAGATTTCACTTTTCAGTTTTTTTCTTCACTTAAAGCATTATGACTGTAGTCTAAATGCCCTGTTGCTTGGCTAAATGTTGCTTGGACTTACAGTGAGGAGCTCCATCTTGACCTCACACATGCAGCCTTTGTGAGTATTTGTTTTTGGCAATCAAAATACAGGCACTTTTTATTATTTTAATGGGTTATACCCTCTTTTTTCACCTTGTATATAATCTATTCTGGTTGTGCATAACAATTGGGGCACACAAGAGCGTAGTTTTAGAATGCAACAACACAAAATGTTTGCAAAATCTAAATTTTTAGTGGTGGAATTTTAAGTGGTTTTAGGCATTCTGAATTGAGTGTATGCAGCTGGCTTATCTAGGAGCAGGACCTACTCTTGTCTTGCACTTTTTAGAATGGATTCATATTTCTAATGAATATTATGTTTTGATCACTCAATGAAAGAACAGGTATCATTACTTCCACCCTTGGCATCGGTTGTGGTGGCAACCATTGCAGCACCCCTTGCTGACCACTTCATCTCTCGTGGTATGGACATCACCCTGGTATGTTCACAAACTCAAACCTCAAGACCACATGTTTTCTGAACTTTTGTGTATATAAATCGATGCTGGTGAGCTGGCCCTTTTTTTTGAAGTCTTTTGGATGGTTTCATTTTGGGTGAATTGGGCCAGGTACGGAAAGTGTGCCAGTCGATTGCTTTTCTAGCCCCAGCAGCATGCATGACCATTGCATCTGCAACACCCAATATCAATCCCTGGGTAGATGTAGCAATTCTCACAGCTGGCATTGGTCTCTCTAGCTTTGCACTTGCAGGTCTTGTAATTTCCTCTCTTTTGTTCCTCTCCTAGGTTCTGTTGACCTTCAAATGCTCCTTTGATTTGTCTGCATAAATGTAACCTGTTGTTACCCTCCACTGAATAGTAGAAGAGGAAAGAACAGAGCCCTATAAACCCTAAAACCTAAACCCCAACTAATATTGCTAATTGGATTGCTGAAAGCAGGGTTATATTGCACGCACCAAGACATCTCTCCCAAATATGCGGGTATTCTCTTGGTAAGTTTTGTGTACCTTCCTTTTTCCCTATGTGAGAGGTCTCTGGATCAGCATTTCAGAATATAGGAAAAGTAGCACATGTCATCAAAATATGGGTTTGCCAAGGATGATACAATTGAAGTGCCCCGCTTAGGTATGGGTTGTTTTGGTGATCTTGACTACTGATCACAAATTGGATTTTCTCTTGCTGCTCAGTAGAAGGGAATCTGCATTCAGGTCTAACTGCTTCCAATGTTGGACTGAGAGATAAAATGTAACATCATATGTTTTCAACAAACGCAGTTGAGAACTATAGCAATATTATTGAGCAGGTTGCATCTTATTAGGCATATGAAGAATGTAGTGAGGCTTGAAACATGTTGTACCCTGAGAGCAAGGGATATTGGATGGATGCAGGGCATAACCAACACAGCTGGTGCCATTCCTGGAGTACTTGGTGTTGCACTTGTGGGGATAATTTTCGATCAAACTCACTCTTGGAATGTAAGAAAAAAGCCTTAGGCATCCACCTTTTGTTGAAATGTCTTGAGAGTTCAATTCAGCTTCTTGAAGTAAAATGTTTTCATGTATAAGTATCCTATAGTATACTTGAACAAATTTTATCACTGCAACACAATTCTAGCAGATTTTGTTGTCCCTAGAAGCAGGTGTTCTGGATCAAGGAACAAAAAGATCAAGAATCAGAACCCGAAGCATAATTGAGACATCAAGGTTTCTTTGGAAACATACATCAAAAGCATGACATATATTTTCAGAACCTGAGCAAGATGAAGATCCCTGAATCCTTGAAGAATTTGATGTGTGATCTGCCATGCCACCATTCTGAATTCAGTACATTTACAAAGGTCTAGGAAACTATTTGACAAGATTCTTGGGATTTGTATGTCTGTGTGTGCAGCTTGCACTCTTTGCACCATCCATCTTCTTCTACTTGACAGGGATCATGGTGTGGAATGTATTTGCCAGCAGTGAGCCACAAACATTTACCTCCTAGCCACCATTGATTCTTCTAAAAAGGAAGTTCACAACAGATATTTACATCTGTTCTCATCTCAATGTGGACAAATTCTTTTTGCTCTCTACTCAGTTTGATGGGTGCAATTTTACCATCTCAAAGCTATTGAGATTTGTTACATCATCAAAATCCAAAGATCTTGAGACTATTTGTGCAGACAAATCCTTGCTTCTATAGTATTCTGGCAAAACAAATTGTGTTAGAATTGGCATCATGACACCACTTTCCCACCACACTTTTGAAAGCTTTCGTATCTAGAGGATCTTAACAAATGTATGTCTACTCAAGCTTCCCTGATTGAAACCCCAAACCATAATTCCATGATCTCTTGCCTCCCGGAGTTTGCATCTCACATTTGATCTCCTTGACATGCACCTTAGAACATGAGAAAATTTGTACTATGAGCTCAAAGTTGAGCGTAAGCTTGCCATTTTCCCTATAGTTCACATGTGCATTTATCTCTCCTTGATGTGCTCATTGGGCTCCTTTGTGGGCATCACATTCAATGATTCATTCACAATCACTTTACATGCAATAGAATTTGAAAAGTTATTGTTATATCAGGCCTGAATACCACAACATAAACAAAGAAATCAGTCGCCAAACAATTGCCACACTTTCTGCATCTCCGCTAATGCATCCAACTTCATATTTACTTCACAATTGAGATGTATATTACATTTATGTCATGTTACTTTGTTGTTTAAGACATTCAAGCATATTTTGTTAGTTGTCATATTGTAGAGAGCAATAACAATTTGTCCACATTGATTTCAAAGAAATCAAAGTCGGAGGTTTACCAATACCTAGCCTTTGCATGTGTATTGTACATATAGATAACATGATAATGTATTCACTAAAAATGTCTTTGGGCTTGCTTGAAATTGAATTTTAAAAACATTGTTTTATTTTACCTCATTTTTAATGTTACACACACCATGATTTTCCACAAAGTGTTAGGAATCGTATGTCATGATATATATTAAGTGGTAATATTAAATTGGGTCAAAGTGAGTTTACTAATAAGATAACCAAGGTTGTGGTAATCAAGGCTTCAAAATTCTCATAGTAAAAGTTAAGAAATTGTGTTCATCTTTGAAAAGGAGTGGCCCTAAACTTTAGTGAAAAGATGAATAATGATCATACTTGGTTGACAAACTCTACATCATTCTTGTGTGAAGTCTTGATTCCAATTGTTCCTTAATGTCGAGTTGTAATTTTTATTTTTTTTTGCATACACAACTTTTGCTTATAAATTGGATATTCCACACAAATAATTTTTTGTTGTGTTTACTAGCTCTATTTAAGGAAAAAAAGAAATTTCACATTTATTTATGATTTGGAATACAATTTTGGTTTGAACTAGGAACCAATACATGGGTCATAGATGGAGACCTAACACTTTTTAGCCTTCTATTCTAATAAAAAAGAAGCCTAAAGTTGTGCACTTTTCACATCACTTAAGGCCATGTTACACAATTGCATCACAATTCCATTGTCTTCCAAAAGACGTATTTAATCTTTTTTTAAAAGGTAAAGCTATTACACAATTATACACCTTTAACAATTGGTCGAGGATGCAATATTCCAAGCTTGTTCCATAACACATAATGGACCATGTTAATCTTATTTAATGAAGTAATGTCACCAAAAAAAGAAGGGGAGATGATTTTTGCTATGGAAATCTTTGACATTGGGTATACAAACTCAATAGGAATTGTTGAAACTTCCTTGAAACAGAAAGAAGGTTATTACAAGAGTTATTTCTACATATAAATCCTTATAGACATCAAACTTTATTATTCTAGTTCTATGGACCTCAAGAGATTAAATCTCTCTTGATTTCCTCTCAAAAAACCAACTGGTTGCTTAATGAAAGTGGCAGCTCATACTTCAACAACATAAATCCAACAAGTGCAATCCCAACATCCTAACATCATTAGCCCTTTCTATGTTAGCAGTGTCATAGAGTTCAGTTTCTAGATGTCTAGTAGTGAGTAATACCATTGACACATTGTTTTCCCATTTGCCTTGACTGATTATCTTCATTTTGTCCCATTATCTCCACACTTTTACCCTTATGTCTGTTTCTGGTTTCATCTACCATGGTTTGAGCTTCAACAACCATTTTTTTGTATTCCATATGATTCATTGGAGGTAGTCCCTCTTCTGAAAGTGAATATGTACTTTGTCCACCACATTCAATCCCAACATGATGTTTTTCAACATCATTTACTTCTTGTTCAGTGTGTTGCAAAGTAAACATATTGATGCTAGCTTCATTAGCAACATTACTCCTTGCGGGTGATGGTGTAATTCCTGGTTGCTCTTGTTGTTCTGCCACATCACTTCCAAAATCCTCATCATGTTCGAGAAAACCAACATGATTTCAGCTTAATGCATCAACATTCAAGTGTCTACTTCTTGCATGGCGAATGATCTTAAACTGAAAATCTTGTAACATTGCAATCCAACGGCCTCTCATACCATACGCATTTGAAATAGTGGCAACCATTCCAAAGGTTTGTAATCTGTGTGTAATATAAATGGGGTTTGGTGAAGATATTGCCTAAAATACATTATGCCCCAAATGAAAGCATAGCACTCTCCCTCCATAGGATGAAAATGGAGGTAATCCTTGGGTATCAATAGAATGTTCTCCTATAGAACATTGCCCCAACTCCCCTTTGTGCCATGCAAACACCTCTCGGAATTCTTCCAGAATATCCCACAACTGTTTCTGTTGTTCTTCATTCAAAGACTCATCTAGTCTTATCTTGTTCTTGATTTGGGTCCACCTATTACCTCCCTCAATTAGATCATTAGATACTTGGACCATATACAAATGCACATTGGGCTTGATGTTCTTTCCCAATCTCTGTTACATTCGAGCATCTTCTTTTACAACTACACATTTTATCCAATCAACATATTCATCATCCTCAAAGAACAACACATCAAGAATGTTTTGATGTTGCTTTTGTAGTGTCAAATCTAAAATTTGCATAGGTGCTTCCTCTTCAATGATCAGATCCAACTCGTGGTCCTTCAACTCTTCAATTTGGTCTTCCAAGTTTAGCAAGGTCTCTTGTGGGTCCTCTTCTCTCTTTCCTTCATATTTTGTGATATCCTCTTCAAAAGAAGACTCGTCATTGAAATCATCATAATCTAATGAACCCAATAGATTAACCCAGTCATTAATTTGAAGTTGTCGCATTTCTCTGTTAAACAACTATTTTTAGATATTGCATTTTTCTTTTTCAGATCTTTCAAACACCTATAATATGTTCACTACATTCAATGGTAGTACTTCCATTTCCATTTTGGGTTTGTTGCAAACTTGTATGATGCCCTTTTTGACATCGAAGACTACTCCTATCTTGATGAGGAAATCGAGTCCAAGGAGCAAATCATAGTTGTCAGTGTCAACCACAAGGAAGATCATTTGACATATGATTCTTCCCACTTTTATTGGAAGCTTTGTAATCCTTCCTAATGCTTGTGTCATTATACCAAAGGTTGTCTTATAAGTTTCATGGCTGGCCACTAAATGCATTATGCCATGCTTTCTAACAACATTGGTTGCCATGATTGACATAGATGCCCCAGTATCCACTAAGCCTTCGATCATTCTTTGATTGATCTTTACTGCCAAATGCAATGTTCTGCTGTGATGTATTTTGTTGACACTAACCCTCTTGATGGTAGGGGTTGAATGAATTGCAACTATCTAACTTCTCTATCCTTCAATGTCCTTTCTCTTTCTAGCTAGTTTAACCAATTTTTCTAAATACTCTAGGTTTTCTAGATTGTAATAATGGTTTCCTTGGGAGTTAAAGATATATTTCCTTTGATGAAGTGAGAAAAAATCTTAGATTTCATAGCTGTTTCAGAACCCATATTTGCTCCCCTCTATTCTGCTTCAGCAATCCCTTCTTTTTGTTCTTCTACTAGGTTGGTAGTTACAGGTAATCTCCTTTTTGGGATTCTTACCCTGGAAAAGATATGTTAGTCCCCTCCACAAATACGATTCAATTATGCAAGAGTGACCTCTTCATCATCATTCAAAACTTCTAGGAAATTTGTCATGGTAAGCAAACCCTTTGCAAATTTCTTCCAACACCTATCCTCCATACACCCTACTCCAAAATAGAAAGAACATTTTAGACCACAATTGTCATTCTTATGCCCACCTTCGCACTTGGCACATTTTGGCCTTATGTCCACAAGTTTAAGGCATGCTGAAGATGTGTAATCTTCTGAATGGCATAATTGCCAACAGTTGTTAATGTTGGCAGAAAAGGTTGTACTGGATCTAACCTTGCCATCAGTCCCCTTCCCTAAAGAAATCAATGAGAGTTTCATTCAAAACACGAAATTGTTAATATGTGGTGAATTCTCCAGACATGGTCTCATATTGTTATTCCTTCATAGGTTCATAGGGGTCTCCTCTAGTTCTCCCAATACACGTTCAATTTCAGTAGCAACAACAACCACCTCCTCAATGTTAATGTAGGTCTTAACAACACATAGTTTTCTTATTTCTAGCCTTAATTTTGCTAAAAATCTACGATGTTGTTCTACATCTTATATTTGACCTTGTTGCAAAAACTTATCCAGCCTTTCATAATACTTTTGAACCTTTTCCTTTGGTTATTGTTCGATGGCATCTAATTTGATTATGATGTCATCAACGTCAATATTGCCATATTTCTACACTATCCAAGTACGTAGTTCTATCTAATCAATAGGTGCAGGATTTAATTTCTAGAACCATTCTTTGGCCCTCCTTTTTAGGTTCAATTTGATAATCTTAAACAATTTATCAACATTCAATCTCGGACTTCTGTCACCATTATGAGTCTTTTAGCCCATTCATTTACATCCTCATGATCTTCTCCCTAGAACAACTCATCCATGCCCCGGGGGACTAGTCATTTTGACCCTTCATGTCTAAGGATTTACCTATTGCTAATATTCTGCTACATGTATTTGTTTTACACCCATCCTTCTCTAGGTAGTTGTTAATTCTATTGCTATAACATATATTACTTCTTGCTTCACTAATCTAGATAAGGTTCCTCTACCATTCATTAGATTTTGTCCTGGTTTTCAATTAGATTGTTGCTTGAATGTAGAATCTTAATAGTCATATGTTAATGGCTATCTTCCCAACCTCAGCTAATCAGGATCAAAGCTAATGATCCTAGTAGCAGCTAAATTAGTGACATCTTAAAATGAAAGTAGCAATAGGTTCTTTACAAATCTTGAACTTGAAACCCATCATCTTGCTCCATCTTGCATTTTCACCCAAACATGTGCCTTAGTATAGAACCCGTTGTGTATTAGCTTCACAATAATGTCTCTAGCTTGTGCTTCATCAGGATTCATTCCTATAATGGCAACAATACCCAAATCTTAACTAATCCAGAATTAACGGTCTTGTTCGTGGTGTTCCTTGAGTTTTGGGAAAATTTAAACTAACAATGATATGTTTTTTTTGAATTTCTTGAGTTTCTGCAACCAATTGCTCTACACTGGAATCAGACATCCTTTCTTTTAGGACATTTCATCTTCCAAGTACCCTAGAAATCACATCTGTTCTAGCCTATTAGGATCAACCAACTCTGATACCAAAAAAAAAGGGAAATGATTTCTATTGTGGAAATCCCTGACATTGGGTCTATAAACTCAATAGGAATTGTTGAAGCTTTCTTGAAACAGAAAGAAGGTTATTACAAGAGTTATTTCTACATCTAAATCCTTATAGACATCGAACTTTATTATTCTAGTTCTATGGACCTCAAGGGATTAAATATCTCTTGATTTCCTCTCAAAGAACCAACTGGTTGCTTAACGAGAGTGGCAGCTCATACTTCAACAACAAAAATCCAACAAGTGCAATCCCAACATCATTACATGGTTCCTTTTAGAAATTGGTCAGAAACTCAAAATAGAATAGGGGAGTGTGATCTTATACACTTCATACTATCCCCTTGTTCCCAAAATCCTTGGAGCTCCCACTATCTAGCATGTACTCTGTTCTCAAAATGACCACATTAAACATTCACATTCAAACCCCCAAACCATAAAAGATGATGTTGCCACAACAACTGCTCTTGAAATCCTAGACTCATTCATCATTTCCCTTGTGTTGGTCCCTAAAAAAAAACACATGTTAGACCTCCTAATCTCTTCCTGACGCGCTTAGCACAACAGAACATCCAACATCAGGATTCATGAGAGAAGAAGTCCAAATCAAGTTCTGCCCCTAACTAATTACAATCCAATTCCAAATAAACTCCACACTTCTTAATTATTAGAAAACTAGAAACTTAACCTCTTTCCTTCACTAAAAGTCCTCCCTTTCTTCCTTTTTGCTTGCATCATGTAGCCTTCTTTTCTCCACATCCTCGCTCCCTTGAAAGCTCCGCGCCAATCCTCTAGTAGAATTGTGATTCACATAGCTCATAAAGAGTATCCATTGAGTAGCTAGGATTACGCTCCATCATTGAAACCAGCTCACTAAGACCTCCCCATAGTAATTTGCAAAACAACAAACCAAGCCAAAAAATAAACAAAAAATAAACTTTTCAGCGTTCTTGAAACACCATGCCTCTAGCAGCTCTGTCACAAAATTGAATTAGGGTTTTCTGCTTTCATCCACAGAAAAGGTTTAACATTGTTTTTAGGTCATAATAGTTCAAAAGACATTTACCAACAATGAAACATTGAACTATGATTGCAATGTAGGGCCAAGTAAATGTAAGTGTTCCTAGGACAATGTGAATGGTTTCTAGTGTTTGTTTTACAATTAACATTATTGAATTAAAAATTTGAAGACTACCACACATGTATTGAACTCTTGAAAGTTTTGTGAAAATTCAAAATAATAAGAAAAGCCATTGTGAAATGGTGAACAAATGTAAGCATTTGCTAATAGAAATATAGTGGCTAAATATAGAAACTTGATATGGCATGCAAAAGTATTGGAGGTGGAATTGGTGGCATTTAAAAGCAATGAATTGAGAGTTGGTGAATTTAAGGATGGAAATTGTTGTTATACTTGAAAGATGGGGGAGTATCATAGCCAATGTACAAATTTGTAACAATTGGGATACCATTGAAGATGAGTACAAAAACCACCTTATCCATGACCTCTAGCACCACAATTTCCATAAAATCCAATGTTGGAGTGAACTAGGAATTGTCAACTCCTCCAAAGATCTCATGCTTGTTGGTTCAATTTTTTGATATGTTAGGAAATGATCACCTAGATTGTCAATTAAAGGGGAGAGGTCTTCATTGTTTCTTTGGGAGTTTACCAAAGAGTTTGTGAAAGGAAGGAAGGCCATAGATTGAATTGTGACTTATTAGACGAATGTTTCAAAACTAGGTGACAATATGTTTAAAATGATGTACATGACATTTGAGGTCTTGTACAAATTCCCCAATGCCAAGTAGTTGTGGGTTTAGGGTTTAGGGTACCTTCTCTTAACGTACATGATTAAGATTGTTATTGTTTTGTATTTTGATGTTGTAGATTCACATTGTTGAGTTTCACCATTCTTAGTGAGTTAGCGACCTTAGCAAAGTGAGAAGAGAAGTTTGTTGCCTAGAAAACTCTGGAAGAACCAAGGTAGACAAAATCTTAAAACCTATAGTAGTTGGCATATTGATCTTTCAATGAGATATTGCATTGAGCTTCCGAGCGTAAGATTTGGGGTTCCAAACTGTAATAGTTTCCATTGCACCCACCAAACAAAACATCTAATATAGATAAGATTCAGATTAGATTTTAACAGATTAAACTTTGAAATGATCATTACCCATTATAGAGATCCAGTACCAATGTCAAATCCATGCACCAACACTCCATTTGTAGAGAATAAATTTAAGCTGGAGAACAACATTGTCACCCCTATGCTTACATTTCAATGGGAAGCTTAGGATCCACATTTGCAAATCTTTTCATCACATCTGCAACACTGTTGATGAACAAACCACAAAGGGAATCAAGGAGAATATGAAAACTGGAACAAACCACACAATCAAAGGCATAGTTTGCAGGTGTAAGAATTTTCATTATTAATTAGTAAAACAAATTTTGATCAAGACCTAAGAATAAAATAATTTATTCTTCTTCTGGTAACTCACAAAGTGGAGATATTCTTCATCTTCTTGTGTACATATACATACACTTACATCATACCTCGTATTGTAATAGTACATAAGTTCTCCAGTTAATGAAAATGTAATAATTGCAACATCAGTGTCACACAAGATTGAAAGTTCACAAGCTTTCTTCAACACACCATTGCCTTTTTTTGCAAAAGGGGATCTTCGATTGTTTTCTTCCTATAGCTTCTTCGTCTATAGCTTTAACTTACCCATTTTGTTTTCTAAATTCTCTCTAAAGCTCAAAAAAAGTGAGCTCAAATTGTCCAATTGAAAAACCAACCACCTATAATATTTCCATGTCATGTATTGATTATCTACAATAGGTGGGCCATGGTGATGGGAGGTGTGTCCTCAAGGGGTGGAAGTTGGGAAATGGTTAAGCCTAGGGCAACCACTCGATTTAAGATGGAGGATGTTTGCATTATTATTTGCAATATGATAAAAAAAATTGACAAAAAAAAGTAACCAAGACGAAAATAGGAGGGCCCTTTAGCCTTTTAAACTCCAAATGGCATTGGCACAATCATGTAAAAACACATAAGCTTGTTTGTGTAGACATCCAAATACCTCAACTACTAAAAAAAGAGGAATTGATCAATTGGGTGTTGATCATGATAGCTCTTTTCTTTAGCTTGAACTACATCAAAGGTAACAAATCTTTGAGTTGTGAAGATTAGGGAAGTAAATCCGCTCGTGTTGGGTTGGTAATGATAATGTCGGCTATAGTGTGAATGTTGTATTTGGTGAACACAATGTCAATTCATCAACGAAAGGAGTTGAACGTGATTGAAGGAAGCGCATGTAGTTGTTTTCATCCCACATGGAAACCAACATTTCACACAATGGCAACAAAGGTGTGGAGAAATTGCATCATGGGTTCATGTGTGTTCATTGCCATGAAAGCAACATAAGAAGTGGATACCCATGGGGTCGATGGGGTGTGTGCACATACATCGAGGGATACTTAAACATTTGGTCATGGTTAAAAGGTGGGCCATTCCAAGGACATGTGTAATTCAAGGTGGAATGTGACCTTGTGCGATAGGAGAACAAAGTTGAAACAACTGAGGGAATCCACTCTAAATCTTCTTAGTGAAAACTATTTCAAAGCTGTTCAAAAACTATCCTAAAAGGACCATTTGCTAATAGATGTGGCATGCGTTGGAATGCAAACTTGTAGGAATTAAAAGAAAGCTTGAAGTCTTAATTTGGTTCGTATTTTTCAATGAAAAGCAAAAAACACCCATTTAATTCAAGGTGTAATGTGGTGAAAGCTAAGGTGATATTGGAGGACATGGATGTAAGTGACAATAGTGCTAAAACACGAGTTGTTCGAAAATATTCCCTTGCACGTCCAAAAACTAAACTATAGAGAAGGCATTTTTAAACTAAAGGATTGTGTTGGGGAATAAGCATTAAGTTTGGACTTGTTGCTAAAGCTTGGGTTCCCAAAAAAACTTCTACAAGTTTTTTTAATCACCAACTAGAAAATGTTTGAATCAAATCTACATTTCCTTATGCCCTATTACCCCTCCACAAGGGGGCAAAACAAGACACCATTGGGGTAATAAGAGAAGTAAATGTCAAGCTGCCACATCATACATGACGCACCCCAAAGTCCCAAGCTAGGCCCAAAGTGGCCTTAACTTAAAAAATGCGGAAGTTTGGGGACTTGAGAGCGCGCTCCCAGCACTCAGCACTAAAAGGGGTAGAGGGGCGTGTTGAGGCTCCGGGATAGGACTAGGAAGAGGGACAAGCTTATTCACTCACTCACAACCTATAGCAAAACCAACCACAAGTTGGTTAGTTCACCTTTGAAAACACTCTGGGTGTTGGGACAAGCCATGGGCAACATGGACTCACTTGATTCACCACGGCTCGGACTCGGGGGAAGCCACCACCTTCCCCATATAGTATTCTCTGCGTTGCTCCGCGGCACCCGCATCCAAATGACTTTTATTCCCGGGACTCTCAAGGAGGAGTCCCGAAAATGTCCTGGTTTGGACCCCCAAGACTTTGGGAGCTCACAACTCCTGGCTCAGACCTTAGATTGGGATGAGGTCTGAAACAAACTTGTAGTTCTCCTCAAGAGCTTTCCAACAGTGTGTCGCATTCTATCTGCGCACACCGGGGTCGGGTCGATTCCTGACTTTTTGTGGTCGGGAGTCAAACTGCCAGTTCGACTCCCAGCCTTTCTTTCGAACATAACTTATGCTGCAGATGTTCAAATGGTTCATGCGACGCCATTTTTGACATCTACACTTTAAGGCCTTTCCAACATTATAAAGAACACCTCAAGGCAAGGTGTTTTTCCCTTTGCTGTCGAGCTCTAAAGTTACGGGAGTCTCGGAGGACTCCAAGTTCTCACTTTTGGGAGTGTGAGTCTCATCCTCACACTTGCCCCAAAGTGGGGTTGCGACAATACAGGTCTTGTGTTAATTTATCCAAAGGAAAACAAAACACCACTTGTACATTGCATTGTAAGGTAGTAAGGATGTGGTTGTACAATCGAAGATGACAAAAGTTTAAATGAAAAGACCCAAGGACATCGAACGATGAAATGCAAGTCCAAGTTGATGGAGGTGGGGTGGGAACAAGGGAAGATATTAAGTCTGAATGGCCATAAGGGTTTGGATTAGATGAATCAAATGCTTAATAAAAACATTGATGATGAACAAAACTTCAACTAGTGAATTGGTGCCCATAGGTGGGGCAAAAGGCTTTAGGTGGAAGTTGCAAATGTGTTGAGGAAATAAAGGTTATCACGAGCACGAAAATAACTAGGGATTTCTTAAACCAAGATGGGAACAAGGATAGGTTTAATCCCAAATCCAAATCGTGAAATAATAAAAACAAAAACAAAAACACAACATGTGCAAAATAAAAATCTAATAGGATTTTATTACAAACACGAAACAAAAACAAAACAAAGTTATGACAAAGAAACATATTCAAAATTTGTGTTGAAAAAATTAAAGGTGATAGGATATTTTTAGTTCAAAGAAAATTTTCTAGAAATTTCCAACCCACGTGTGCCCCATGTGCACCCACGTGTGCCCCATGTGCACCCATGTGTACCCATGTGTAAATTACGAGTCAATTAAAACTTGATTAAGAGTGGACTAAAACTCAACTACGAGTAGACTAAAACTCATTTCAGGGTGAACTAAAATTTAATTAAGAGTGAACTAAAATTCAATTATAAGTGAACTAAAAGTGAACTAAAAATTAACTGGAAGTGAATTAAAAGTGAACTAAAATTTAATAAAAATGAATTAAGAGTTAATTAGAAGCGAATTAAGAATTAATTGGAAATGAAGTAGGATTTAACTAGAAATGAACTAAAACTTAATTAGAAATGAATTGGAAGTGAATTAAAACTTAATTAAAAGCTAATTAAAAATGAATTGAAATTAAATTAAGAGTTAGGTGTAAGTTCACAAGTCATTAATGAAGATTCATTCATTTCCATGGCGTTGGCATATGTGATAGGGGTAGGTCGAAGGGTTTGATCATGGGCAACTATAGGGGCCAATAGAGTGGAAGGGGGTTTAGTGGGTGGTTGATGCTTTCATGGGAGATGGGGTGGAAAATAGGTATGTGGTGGGACATGGTAAAACAAATGGGCAATGGGAGCTATGAAGTTTAATGAAACATGATGAATAAAAAGACATGGGATGTTTGGTGCCCATGAAAAAGGAAGTTTATTAAGAGCACATACCCCACTTTCTAAAATTACCTTACAAGGTAATCATAAATCTACAAACCCAAGCACACAAGATTAAACAAATTGAAAGGAAAAAGATAGGAAACCTCCTAGGGAATCATAAAACTACAAAACCAACCACAAAAGTTTCCTAAAAAACAATTGTAGTGGATTGAATACCCTCTTCATAAGGATCCCAATCCATTTTAGAAATTATGTACAACAAAGTTTTAAATGATACCTAACTTTGTGGTAGAAAACATTCCATGCCTTCACACGTTCATAGGATGCACCATAATGTTTTTGGCTAGATGGTTAAAAAGGTGACTCGACAAACTATGTATTTAATGTTGTAATGGTCTTTACTCGCCTTGTAAGGACCCTCTAATATGAGGTGTTGTTATTCCCAATTGCTTTCACTATGGCTTGGGTCCCATAATCCACGGATGTTGTAAACCGGATACAAAATTTTGAAAAAAAATAATTAAAAAAAAAAAAACCCTTGATTCAACCCTATAATGGACTAGTTACTTGGACAAAGTGGTTTGTAAAGGAAAACATAATCCATTTTTGTGACCTTTTTTTTTGGATGCTTCTCTTTCACCTTCTCGAAACCCTAAGGTCTACACAAGTTGATCATAACCCTACTTTTTTGGGCATAGATCTACACGATTATCCATGAATAGTGAAAAAAGAAGATTGTGATGTACTTCCCTCCTAACCAAAACTTTCTATTGACCATTAAAAAAATTGGACCCCAATTGTCACTACTAAACTACAAGAGGATTTTTTTTCCCTTGCTACTCATTAAAGATTAGGGACATTTAAATCACCAAAGACCATATTTATTTTGGCTACCTACTTCAAAGGATGTGTTACTTCTAAAGAAGTCAGTGTGGCAAACACAATATTACATGGAGGGAGTTGTTTCCAAAGAATTCAATCAACAAGTGCAAACCACAATCCAACACCATTGCAGCGGATTAAAGATTTTTTAAGCTTAAGGGTTGAAGAATCTCTCCAATCGAGGGAGGCCATTCAAAGTTGGTCCATTTGAATTTTAAAGAATCACAATTTTAGTCTTGAATTTTTTTTTGAAAAGTTCTACCTACAAAGGTGGAGAAAAAGGAAATAACACATATCCTTTCACTATTTATAAAAGTTCCTTTTCCCCAAAAACAAAAGATCAACGAAAGTCTAGGGCAAAAAAAAAAATCCCCAATAATTGGAATTGGAATTGTTTTAATTTATTATTTAGAACTGGAACCAGATATCATAAAAGTCAAGTACTAACCAACATTATTAATTGTCAATGTTGTACGGTTCTTGATTTCAAAAGAAACCTTTGGTCTCAATTTTATTTTTATTTTACATTTTTTTTGGATGGAACCTTCAATCTGATTTTGGGATTTCTAAACCTTCCAATTCTAGTCATTTTCACAAAAAAAAAATTTATTAGTTATTCCATCAAAGAAGTTTAGTTTCATTTCCATTACACACAACTATTTTTAAAAAAATTGTTTGGTAATATGCATTTGTTCCCCTAGTGCACATAATTCAAAATAAAGATGATATAATATTAATTATGCATAACTAATCAAATGCAATAATTTGTCTAAAATGTAGAGTCAAACTTCTATTTTCATATATAATATAAAGTTGTACTTATCTATTGAAAGAACATGAACTTGTTCCTAGAAAAAAGGGGGCGGGGGGGGGGGGGGGGGTAACACCCCAGTTCAAGTTCTAATCCTCTTTTGAAAAGAGGTTGGTTGCTTAATTAAGTTCCAACAACTTGTTGTTTGGTTCTTCATTTGGGTGGGTGAGAAGTAAGAATTGGTGTAACGTAAAAGTATGGATGATGAATTTTTAAGGTTACTATCATGGTCATGGTGCCAAAAATTGTCTTATGTTTAGTCGTGTAGTCATTCATAGGAGAGCTTATTGGGAGAAATCTTTGATGTGATGATTAGTAATTTGTTTTTAAGAGTGTGCGAAAGTTTAGGGATGAGCATTATGTTTGTTGTTTTACTTTTGTATGGAGGAAAATGGTGTAAGTTGCGGAGCAAGTAGATGGACGCTACTACAAATGGGGCCTTTAGACATTGAGCTAAACACTCTAGCTATTTTTGATTAATTTCTTTGCATTGTGGAAGGAGGTAACTTGTGTTTTTTGGTGTGGATGGAATTGCATTTTGGGAAGAATGCCTAGAATGTATTGCATATTATAAGTTGTCTCCATCTTTTTTGTTGTGTTGGAGATAATTAATGTTATGTATTCATATCATGAGTCAGTAATGACTGATGGTGGAAATGATGATAGGCTCCAGAGGATCAATGTGGTTAGTTAGTTGTGAAATTCCTACTCAAATTCAATACATTTGAGTTGAACCATAGTAATTGTTGGGAGGGATGAATACCTAGTTATTGGGAGTTCCAAACAGTGGCTATATATGGGTAGTTTGGTTTTGTTAAAGATTTTAAATTTAAAGGGTCTATTGATTAGTATTAGTTGTTTTTGAATATATGTTTTAGGGATTACTTGGGTTTTGATAGAAGTAAAAATTGAAGGATTTGAAATCTAATGCTTGGGATTCACAACATTTGACCATGATAACCCAAAAAAGTAGATCTAGAGTGTGTAGATCCACCATTCAGTATTACGTATTGTCATAACATAATTGTTGTAAGAATTAGGTTAACAAACATGTTTACTCATTATCAAAATGCAATTGGAGTTTGGCACTAAGCATTATAGTTTGTAATAGATGATTGAAGATTCGATTTTTTTTTGAAAGTACCTTTTTTTTTGGTTACATTGGCGGTTTTGATTCTTGGGCACCCAAACTATTAGTTCAAAATTTTGAGAAAAAAATAAAGAATTAGAACAAAAATTGGTTTAAGAACTAGACTTGGGTCCATAATTAAAACTAGTTCAACTAGAACTCGAACCCATAATTGGCCTTTAAACTAGCTTTTGTAGGGTTTAATTCTTCATTTAAAAAATAAAATAAAATAATAAAATAATATTATATATATATATCTTTTCTAGCTAGGGTTATAAATGATTTTAATGTGAAAAAAAAGTGGCATATACAATAATTTAAAAATAAAATTGGGGGTGGGGTGAAGGTATGACATTAATCTAATGTAGTTATTATTTTTGGAACATGACTCAAGTATGCAAGTTTTTTTTTCTTTTGGTAGAGTTATGCGGGTCTGAATTATTTATTTAGTGGTTGGTTATCAACAATAATTTTTCCCCCTCTTGCTTTTTTTTTTTTCCCTTCAAAGGCAAAGACTAGAGTATGGATAAAAAATGTGCAATTATAATTATGTGTTTCTTCTAATCCTTTTGGAAGAATTTGAATTTTGAGGAGCCCCACCTCAAACACTTGTTTCAAACACTTCATTCTCTTCACATGTCCACCTAATTGCCATGCAATGCCTCCAATGCTCAATTATTCTTCTCTCACTATATTAGCTATTGCATCATACATAGTTTCACATGTTTGTGTCATGAGATGTACCCCCAATTGCGGTTGTTTCTTGTAGGCTAATGGTAACACAAGGCATTTTTATATGAAACCCCAAACTAGACATTGAAAAGGGTTAGTGGATTGTACAAACAATTGCTAAAGATTGGAGATGGATGGATTATTCATGCAAGAGTTTTCATTTATTGACAAGAAGGAACTTGTTGCACTATGTGAGTTCATTGAATCCATCTTCATACCCTATTAATCAAGGTTCTTCCTTCACATCCCATTATTTGTCCTTTCTTTTTTACTTGGTCATAAGTAGCTCCAAAATGATCTCCCTCATCTAGAACTCCAAGATTCTATTCTTCAATGCAAAATAAAAAAGAAGCCCATAAGATTAACAACATGAACTGGATGTACTACCTATAAGACATGTATTTTCCCTTTATTAGCTTCATGGGCATTCCCTCCCCACAGTTAGTATGATTTAAGGCATTAGTGAACTTTTTGTTGAAACCAAGTAATTTTTAGACTCAACACAAGAGAAGATCCTCCACATATCATTTGATGTTTCATGAGTACATGGAATTGAAAGAGTCTCTCCCCACATTGGTTCATGTATATTTGGAGCTATGACTTTTATGGGATAGAAATATGTTAATGTACACAAGATGATGAGTCCATCTAAGGCTCACCAATGTTGAACAACCCGAAGAAATCAAGAAGTGTTGATGAGCTTCCAAGTTGTGGGGTGGTTGGCATTGAAAAGGATTGATGGTCATTGTTGCTAGAGAAATGGTTGTTGAATGTAGGTTCAAAATTATATGGAGATAAGGAACTAGATTTAGTTTCGTTTGTTTCATCTACATAAGATGAGGAACTAGATAGAGCTTCCTCCACAGATGCATAGTACATGGTACGTGGGTTGTGAGAATTATGGGAGTATTCATACGTAGACAATGGATATGGGGATGAGGAACTAGATTGAGTTTCCTCCATAGATGCATAAGAAGATAAGGAATTATATTGAGTTTCATCCATAGATGCATAGTACATGGGATCTAAGGGGTCAGAATGGGGATATTTATACGTAGAAGACATTGCATATGGGGATGTAGAGAAAGTGGATTCAATTGGAGCTTGTGCATGGGATTCAGATCTATTCAAGGAAGTCTGCAACTCAGTTAGAACATATGGACCAGTAGGATTACTTGTGTAATATCTAGGTTCATAGGAATTCTCATCAAAGTAATAGGGATTCTCATCAAAGTAATATCTAGGTTCATAGGGATTCTCATCAAAGTAGAATGAACCTGGGTAACAAAAATATGGAATAGGAATACGCATGGGAGGACGGGAAGGTCGACAATAACAAGTAGGACCAGGGCAACGACAAGGACGAGGATTAGGGCAAGGACAACAAGGAGGGGAAGGAGGAGTGTGGCAATGACAAGGAAGGCAATGGCAACGACAAGGAGGACAAGGAGGATGAGGAGGTGGAGGGGGAGGAAGAGGAGGGGGAGGTGGAGGAGGAGGAGGGGGCGGCCAATACCAAGGAAAAGGATAGAAGCAATTCGAGGGACAAGGATGGGGGCAACAACAACGAGGAGGATCATGGCAAGGCTTAGGGCAAGGCCCAGGGGTTGGAACCTTAGGAGGATCAGGGCAAGGCTTAGGGCAAGGCCCAGCGGTTGGAACCTTAGGAGGATCAAGGCAAGGCTTAGGGCAAGGCCCAGCGGTTGGAACCTTAGGAGGATCAGGGCAAGGCTTAGGGCAAGGCCCAGCGGTTGGAACCTTAGGAGGATCAGGGCAAGGCTTAGGGCAAGGCGCAGGGGTTGGAACCTTAGCAGGAGGGGGAGGAGGCTCAAGAGGTTTATTTGGCTTAGGAGGAGGAGGAGCTACAGGTGCTTTCCGCTCCTCTGACAACCACCTAGCGAATCTGTCAGCCAGCATTCAAATGAGGTCCAATTCAACATGAGAAAAGTTAAATAACTTATGTTTGCCAACAAAGTGTAATTATTGGGTATCATGGGAGGTTTTTTTTTAAGAAATTAAAAATTCTCAACTTTTACACCATGTAATGTAATGCCCTTGGCTGTGGTCATTACCAGAATCAGGCCCACCTCATACAGGCCCTTATTCTAGTAATACCCTTGCCCATTATGCCCACAACCAAGGGCATTACCCTACACTAGCATCATGCATCTAGTGGAACTTGTGCCCAAAAATACTTTGTGTTGAGATGGCTGGGCACTGGCCAGATTCGCCCTGTTCAACAAAACACATATATATTTGCCTCTAAAAGGACCAACCTCTTCTTCATGATGGTAATGGTTGACAAGGTTCTTCAGGACATATTTGATGCTCAGAAATAAACAAGTGGGACGTCATAAAACTCAGCAAAAAAATGTTCAGGAGCTACCTGTAAAGCGCTTCTCGGTTGGTTACACCATCGGCGACAGGTACAAGCTTCCCAGTCTTGAAGTCGCGTTGCATGACTGGCTCATCCAGGAGTTGCATCCCTAGATCAGTCACCTGCGACAAGTGCTCATGTCCACAGGTGTCTATTGATGCAAAACTTCCTGTCAGCCTGTCAGTCTGCAAAATTAAGCAGCTCAACACAGCTCAGTAAATATACAATTCAAGGCTTGAGAATGCAAAAGCGTTTAGGGAGAAGAAATGTGTTTCACAAAACAGAATGAAGAAGATGGGTTACCTGGATTCGGAGGTAATTGGCACCAGCTTTCTCAGACTGGAACAGTAGGGAGATATTTAAGTCCACCATATCTGCAGTCGCATTCAACACACTGTCAACCCGGGGAGCTTTGGGGCATCCTATCAGACTCCATCTGGTTGCTTCCCTTGCAGAGTGGCCCTTTGGATGCTGTCCTGTTCCCAGTGACAGCACTAAAAGATCACTGAAGCTCTGTGGATAACCCAAAAAAGAAAACCCACCCACATAGTGCTTTCAGATGTTCTGTTTGACAAGAAGAAGAATTCTCAAAGCTTGGTAATCACCCCATGGAAACATTACAAATTCTCGAAAGCAGAAAGCATCATAGGACTTTATGGGCCAGTCACTATGTGCACTACTACTGTCGATCATCTTGCAAGAGATTCAACTCTCAAAAAAGCAACAAATTTGCTCAAGGAAATTAAGGACCCACTAGGATACAAACCATAATACCTCATTCTTCTTCCTGTGCTGAGTGTACCCCCTGATTGATTGCACTTCCTTGATTGCAAGAGATTTAACTCTCAAAAAACAACTTGCATCTCAAGGAAAACTTGGACTCATTGGAATACAAACCTTATACTTCACTCTTCCTTTGGCACTATCTGTTTGCACTTCCTTGATCGCTTGTGTAATTGCAACACCAGTCTGGCAATCACCATATTTGCCAATTCTTTTTTATCAGATTGGGAAGTTATGTGATCAGCTTTGACAAAAGTGATTTTCTAGAGAACTCCAAGCTTGCCAGAACCCACAACGGGCTAGCTTGAAGAAAAGGATGAGATGAAGAAGAACAAGATGATCAAGGCTGAAAAACACAAACATCAAGCTCTAGATCTATCTGGTGAACAAGCTATTGGTAGAAAGCTCACGGCCAAGCTGCACCATATGATCTCAGACTCGTTACAAGTGATGATGCAAATGCAAGAGGGAATGTAGCTTCAAAGGAAAAGAAAAAAGGCCAGTGTGAAGGAGAAGTTACAAACTGGATTGTTGATCGCCAGGGAACCATCAATCAGGCTGAACGGTTTTGCACGATGAGGTTCTTTCCTGGTAGCTGTGAGGGTGAATTCCACAGGAGGGAAGTATGTGGGAGATGCTGATGTAGCCTGACACACAAGCTCCACAGCTGCATTATCAATTGGGTCTTGGTTTGCCTGGTTCCATGGTCCAAAAATCCACATCATAATTCTTTTAGCATCAGGATCATCCAGATGAAAAGCCCAGTTGAAATGTCCTCTTGACAGCATCTGGAACCCAATATTTCTCCCACTGGATTTTTGCATTTAAATGTGTCTGAAAGAGTTGAGACAAAAAAAAGGAGATGTGTCGTCTGAACTTGTGTTGTGGGAAAAACAGGATGATTCATGTATATGTTTGTGAAAGCACTGTTGTCAGAAAAACAAACAGGATGTGTCTGAAACTGTTGCAGGAAAAACGAGAGAGAGAGAGAGAGAGAGAGAGAGAGAGAGAGAGGTGTACATGCCTGCCATGAGGAGAACAAGATAGGTTCCTGGATTCTGATGTCGAAAGATGGGATGAGGACAGAGGTGATAGTACTGGACAGATGTGGAAAGGTACCAAAAGTCCTGTTTAGCAACCTATCCAGGTCGTTGGCTCTAGAACTGGGTGTTCTACAATCACATCTGCAGCACCATCCACCCCCACCCAATTTGAAGAATCTACGTTTTCAAGAATTAAAGTACTTCAGACAGTTTCACACAAATGAGTTCAAAGAAGAAGAAGAAGATCACGAATCAATCATGCATTCATCATGGACTGATTTGAGTCTTGTAGTGCAGACTTCTGAGGATTGATTGATCATGAGTCTTTTCTTCTTGTAGCACTGCACACAGAGAGAGGTGCAGGCAGGCAGCAGGAGGACTCAGGAGGAGGAGGAGGAGGTGGGTGTTCCTTGTTTCTTAAGAAGACTTACGTGCTGGTTTGTGGGAGCAGCGTGGTTGCATGTCTGTCATAGAAGTTGAAGACTTCTTTGGCAGTGAAGAGAGGACGAGTGGGAACATCTTGTGAGGCAGGAGTTGTGATCAAGCCTGTGATCACACCTCCTGTGCTTGTCCCTGCAACCATATCAAAGTAGTCCGCCAATCTTCTCTCTGCTCCATCCAGTCTCTGTACACAACAACGTTTTCCCAATCCACACAGCCGACAACCAAGTCCCTTTTGAACACCCAATCCTCTCAAGACCAGAACTTTCTTCAACAACCCTCAGCTTGAAAATCTTGCTGGAAAAGACGAAGAAGAAGAAGAAGAAGAAGAAGATCATCTGCAGTTAACCGCTGCATGTTGCTTGCTTGCTGGGATGATGATCAAAATCCTGAGAGCTCTAGGAAGGAATCATCAGATACAACTTAGAACAGCTGCAGCTAGACTTGTGGGGAAGCTTACAGTCTGCTCAGCATAGATCTGAGCTTGACAAGGTCAGGATTTGCTTTATGCAAAATTGCTTGCCTGTAGTATGCGTTCGAGCTCAATGAGAATGACGAGAGGGACGAGGCCTCGCACACCACCGCCATCAATACTCAGGATTGTGATACGCTTTCCTAGCGTCCCTTTGGGATTCTCTTTCGCGAATTTCTCCAGCATTGCAGCAGCTACTGTACCACTAGAATTCTCTGCAGAATTGGAAAACTTTCTGTCTGTGCCGCCTGCAACATAAGACTATAGTCTATAATCCTGGGACCCCAAAAAACAAGATTCCAGAGAGCTTGCAAAGCCCATCATGAGTAAGACGGATCTCCCAGATCTGGACCACCACTACTACTAGTAAGGAAAATAAAATTCAACATGCTCAACACTTGTAAAGACATAATTTCAGTGAATGATGACGGGTGTTCAAATCCCTTTGAGGGTGGTGGTGGTGGTGTTGTTGTCATCTGCTGACTTCATTCCTGCATGCATGCGAGAAGGATGCTACTGCTGCTGCTGCTGAAAGTTGAGACCAAACCCACCAAGGTCAAACATGAGGTCAGGACTCTGGACACAAGTTTCAAGATTAGGAACACACAAAAAAATACACCCACACACAAAATCTTCTCAGAAGGACTTTTATTCTTTGTCGATCAGGATTTTTATATAAGTCTTGTGGAAGCAGAAAAATCTCCCAGCTTCAGCTAAATTGTCAGCAAAATCAGTCTAGGACTGGAAGAGGAATGAACTATATAATCTCAGAAAGCAAAGCTTTTGTTTTCCAGGCAAAAAACAGTTCTTGTCTGAAAGATGGAGTCTGATGAGGAAGCAGGCCAGGGGGAAGCAGCTTGTAACAAGGATAACAACAACACAGCAGCAACAACAACAACAACAACACTAGTAGTAGTAGTGCCTGGATCAGTGTTGTGAGTGCCGAGTATATATAGTCTGAAACTTGGGTACATAGTACATGTATGTATATATATATTGGCATTGTTCAAAAGAAGAATATGATCAATTACCTGAATGTGAATCTTGCTGACAGGTTGCATTCTGATTCATCCACATGTATACTAATAGTATTGAAGAACATAATCAATGGGAAGGTGAACCTTGTATGGACAAATCAGAATGCAACACGTCAGCAAGATTCACCTTCCCATTGATTATGTTCTTCAATACTAGTAGGATACGTATGGATGAATCCGAATGGAACATGTCAGCAAGATTCACCTTCGGGTAATTGATCATATTCTTCTTTTGAACAATATCCTGGTATTGAAGAACATAATGAGGGGAAGGTGAATCTTGCTGACGTGTTGCATTATGATTCGTCTTTAAAAGATGAGTGTTATTTTCTGATAACCTTATATCTTGAATGAAGTCTTGAATGTACATGAAGTAATCTAGTTTTCATCCATGAAGAGTCCTTTTCTGTCTGTGAAGAGGGGTTGGTTATGAGAGATAACCGTCAGCTCGATTTGCCTTCCCTGTTGATTATGTCCTGTAATTGGCTCGAGGCCACCCGTGATTGGATATCCAATAGCTGGTGTACTCTTGCCAGTTACCAGTTTTGGGCAGATATCCGGAAAATCTGGATATCCGCCCTGCCTTAGATGATATCCAGACTTTGGGATATAACTTTTGTGATATTTGCATTTCTGATATTCAGGAGCCATCTTAAATATCAGGATTTCTGATATCAAGTTTAGGTTTTTAGGGTTTAGGTGTTAGTTTAGGTTAGGGATTGGATTAAGTTTTAGGTTAGTAAGTTTGCAGCTAGCTGTAGTTTTAGTTGTGCAACCCTAAACCTAACAGCTAGGAATGGAGGGAGACAATATAAAGCGTTGAGATGAATTTTTTTGGGATAGAGATGAGATTAAGGACATGTAAACAACTTTCTATATTGTGTACTATTGATTGCATTTTAAATTTTTTTTATTTTCAATTTCTTTTTTTGGGTATTTTAGTTTAAATGATGTTTTCTCATAAAATATGTGCAATTGGAGTATATGATATCTGATAATGATATTCGATTAATAAATAATGATTGATATTCAACACATTGATACTTGGGTCAAATAAAAAAAATTCAAATATGATATCTGATCCAGATATTTGAATTTTAAAAAAAAAATTGATATCCAATATTCAAAGAAAATCCTAATTGGATATCCTTATATGACAGGTATAACAAAAAAGGTAATATCCATCCAAGAGTGGTCCATTCCAACCAACCAAGTATCAATTCTTCTAGCTACTTAAGTGATACTCGTATATACTAAGGTGGGTAAGGGTTGAAAGTTCGAAGCACCCATTATGGAAGTTGTTCTCTTATGAGACAAAGAACTATTACACACAAACTAAACACAAAAATATCCACACATACAAATTGAGAACCCAAAAAGATCACTCTCGATATTCGTAAACTTCATCACCATTCCCTAGTCATCAACCCTTAAGTTTATTTCTACAACTAACTCCTATCTACTAAGGCACATGGCGCAGTAGATACTTTATTACCTTTAAACAAAAAGTAATTGTACCAAAAAAACCCACTTGTATAATAGCACACATGAGAAAACCATCATATAATTTATCTCCCAACAAATTGCCGAAACTTGTTGAAGAGGAAGGTCCCTTCCCCTTTAGCAACTCTTTTTCTTATCTTGATCTCCGGCTCCTTGGTCAACGTCAATTAAGGCATGTGCACAAACAAAATCACACCACTGAAAATGCATCCAACAAAAACATGGTGAGACATCAAGTGCTATCGAAAATAAAAGTTCATAGTGCATATAACCTCCAAAGAAACAAATTGTGTAGAAAATACCCACAACAACAAAAACCTTACCTTCACATCACCATCAACCACCAAAAAATATGTTGTTTCTACTTTCAGGAATTTGATGGCACTATTTTATTCACTTTAGGGTTTCATCATGTATGCTTTCATCACATTAGTATGGGTCTTGGAACCCTTTTGCAAAACAACAATCTATGCTAATTATACTTAGTGAAGGTGCAAACGGAGCTAGTTATGAATATCATGGGCAACCCATTAGATTTGTGCATCTATGCTTTATTTTGTAGCTCCTTCAACAATCAGATCAGAGCTTGTGGTGATTTCCTTGGGCATCTAATTCTTATGAATGTGGTTCGTCATGGATTGTGAGAGATGTTCGAAAGTTTTGTGAATTTTTTTCATGGTACATGTTAATCAACAAAAAAAAATTGAATCTTTAGGAAAAAATAAAAAGTTGACTTTTGGTTCAAAGAAGTAATTTTTAGGTTAGTGACCCCTCTAAGAGTCACTAAAAGATCAATGGAGGGTATTAACTAGCTTATTGATTAGTAGTACCTTTATCAAATGTTTCCCAATGGCACTACAAGGTGGAACCGTGGATGGCACAATTTTATTCCAAGGATAAAATCCTTAAAATATTGATGATGGGAAGTAGATTTTTTAGGGACATTGTAGGTTTATTTCATAATTTGTAGCCTCAAGCAAAGAAGAAATGTTTTCCTTATGCATTGTGTGAGCTTTTCAACAATATAGTGAAGTTGCATAGAATGTTTGTTTGATCTTGATTTTCTTATATTCCTACATTGTCTTCATGATTTGATTAGACTTTAATGTTGTAAATTTGAGGGAACGAAAGAATAGGAGGAAAGATTTTTGTAACAAAGGGAGAAATGAATTCAAAGTTCATGAATATTTCTCATAGCCTTTCACCTTTTTTACCTCCATAACATTTTTCATGACGTCAAAATCCATTTGGTAGATAGTTTTCTATTATTTATTTTATTTTCCAGATTCCACTTGGACACTTTTTAATGGTCTTACATTTGGCAACCCTATTGAAAACATCAATTAGATTTGGTAAAGGAATTATTTCACTTGTAGGAAACAAAGTTTTATATGTTTTTAGAAACTTAAACATTATAATTTATATAAAATGATTTGTGATTATTAATTTACAATATGTCATTGTGTATTGTTAAGGCATTATAGTAGCTAGTAACAAGGAGGAGGAAAGGTTGAAAGTAGAACTTATTATTAATTCGAATTAGGTTTTGGAAGGAAATTTGGAACTATTTCCTCTCCAATGTGGATTTGGATTGTATTTACATTTTTGGAGTTAAAGAATACTTGTAAAGCATTAAAAAACAACATGTGGTCCTTTAAGGGGAGGAGACTATATATTTTAGGAGCCATAGGAAGGGCAATGTTGGGCAAAGTTTGGCAAACCCCAATGGAACATCAAATGG
>Ga0209208_10001613_pt1 | contig 31962 bp, 26 predicted proteins | sample S1TSphfallax_3_FD_187694 | JGI IMG/M metagenome (GOLD analysis project Ga0209208, IMG submission 187694) | Host-associated microbial communities from peat moss isolated from Minnesota, USA - S1T2_Fd - Sphagnum fallax MG (SPAdes) (version 2) | ecosystem: Host-associated > Plants > Peat moss >...
TTTTTGGTTTTTTCCCTCTTTTTTTTTTTTTTTTGTATTGGTGGGTTTGTTTAGTCAGAAGTAAAAGAGCCTATGAGCAGATGAATATAATAAACCAAAAATTATATTAACCTAGCTTAAACTCTATAGGGTTACATTTTGCAAATTTAAAGTGAAAGCTAATCTTAGTGAAATTGACCATGTCATCAAATTAATCTTCCAAGCTTCAAAAGCAACTAAGATACACGACTTAAGAACCAGTCTATTTTAGTTATTTGCACCCCACATCAGATGAAAAATAAGAATTTCAAGAAATGGATGTTTGAATCAATGGTTTTGTGATTTAACCAATGGATACAATTGTTATTCATATAGACTGCAACAATATCTGTTGGTGGATATGGCCACTTGGAGGAATTGGCACGTGTTAATTCATAAAAAATACATGTCCATGTAATATGCCTCCTATCATGTTCAAACACAACCGATCCTTGATAGCCATAGTTGGCCCAGGGGTGCCTGTTTCTAAATGTATGTTTATGGTTTATGGACCATAATATGCACATTAGCAGTTTATGTTCGCTTGGACACATATAGATGAGGTATTGCATTAATAGATGAAATATAATGTTAATCTATGTCCATTTGTTTAATTTTCTATCATGTTGTAAGTTGTAACCTTAACTTGGGTGGAACAAAAGTTTAAGATGAGGGTAGGGCCAAGGAAAATCCAACTTTGACCCAAATAAAGGAGAAAACAAGTGAGTCAAATGGAAGTAGTCTCTGAATTGCCTACAAGAATGCTCACTTTTGGGATTGGGATGCTCATATGTTGGAAGTAAAGTTTGAAGAATCAAAGTTGCATGTATTGCATGATATAGGAAATCTTGGAAGATCTCAACTAGAGCTAGTTGTGATTCATTGAAACTTTCATTCCACCTTTGAAATTTGATAGGTCTATCTTTGTATAAAGAGTTGACAAATTAAAAGACTACAACAATAGGATAGATTTGTGAAAATTAAATCTTGACTAATTCAAATACTTGATGGGTGCAACTATTCTTTAGGAGTATTAAATAAAAGTGATTAGAACTTTTGGTTGTGTTAAATAGCCATGAGCTCCAAGTTGACTCTTTTTTGTTAAGGACTAAAGAGAAAAGAGAGATTTCATAAGACTAAATTATGAAGATAATAGATGTAAACCAAAACAAAAGAGAGAATAACATGATTTGTATGATGATAAGATAGATAAAAGTGAAGGCATTTTGTTAACTTTCTCTTTAAAATTATTTTAATTTTCAACAAACATGGGAGTTTGAGTTCAGCAAACATTTGGAGACGTGCAAAATCATTTTCCTGTAGCTCTTGTCAAGAGCTAATTAATGCCATGTCAAGCTCCTCACTTAGACATGATTTGCCCCTCCCAATCAAGCTATGAGTGGGCATGACTTTTTGGCACCATGTGTCCTACCCTTCCAAACCCTAGCAAAAAACAACTTTATTTTTGGTATGAAAATGAACTTCAAATAAGTTTGGTAAAAATAAGGACAACATTAGGGGAATAAAGTTTCTCTGAAGTCATAATGTAAAAGAGAGCCTTAGATTTATCTTCTTTGTTATATTTGTTGATAAAAAAATTGTTTCTCATCAATTTGATGTAGTCAATTGGTATCCTGATGTGTATTTTGTCCACCCTTTTAAGATTAACTTCTACCTCTTCATATGAATTCAAGTTTTATTTATTTATCTATTTATATAATTAAAAAAAGGATGTATGTTTGTTTATTATCCTGTTCATACTTCGATTTTGAGCCTAATTAATTGCTACCTACCCATCAATATGGACATGAAAAGCATCATATGGCCTTTTCATGTACATGACATCTATATTATGAAGTCTTTGAATTGTGTTTGTGTTTTTCTTAATGTGAGAATTGAAATAATAGTTAAAAATAACAATCCAGTATGGTCACAAGGAATTGAAATGATAGTAATTCAACATGATAATGATAAATTGAAACAAGTCGACATGGCGATGAGAGAAAGTGAAATAACCAAAAAAATAAATTTGAGTATAAACTTGATTGAGCATACAAAATCATCATGCATACACATGATGGTGCTTTTCTCCCTTTCGTAATTGTAACATCTATAGGAATCACGGGCATCTCAACTACTGTTATTAATTTAATGGTTGTTTAGTTTTTCTTCCCTAAACTGTTCTTAGTAAAAAAGTTTGTCAACAATTAGCTAATCTTTTATAACTTGATTTCTTCTGACTTGATTATCTTGGAAAAGACTATAGTGCCATCGACATTGACCATAGATCATAATGTTAACCCAAAAGTGCTTCTAAAGGCCTATCTTCTCAACTTCTTTTGATTTAACCAATATTCATCAGGCTTAGACATTGAAGGTTTCATTGACATTTTGTTTACATTTATTTTCAGTGAATTTTCATCCCCTTAGATGAATATTCATTCATGAATGTGTTTTTCATTTGCAATCCATCAATATTACGTTGATCTTGTTTATCAAGCAATATTTGGCAACTATACACCTAATAAGCAAACAATAATATTGACTTGAACTAATCTTGTTTAGTGAATGAGATTCTGGGCAAAATGATACTTAATGATTGATTAAATGGAGTGATGACTGTTGAAACATTCACTAGAAAAATGTCTTGTGGTTATAATAAACAATTTTAACAATCTGAAATAGAACTAAAATAGAAATCTGGAATTGGCATATGGAAATTCATTGCAAACTCATAAAGGTTGGATTTTCATCCTGTTTCTGAGGTTAGATTCTTCATTAGGAGATGAATGTCAGCGTATGAAATTAAACTAATTTGGAAACAAACTTTTATGAAGGCTAGTTTGTTGATGCAAGGATGGTTAGAAGACGTCACATGCATGAAAGGTTGTCAGCATCTAATCTCTTGATTGGGTAAGCATCACAAGTTCAAACCAGTGTTGGGTGCATCTTTGATTTTGGTAATAACCACCAGTTCCAGTGTTTAAAATACTTCAGAATCAAGAACCACCAGTTCAAGTCACCACAAAAAACCTCAAAGAATCAACAGTTTTCATGAAAGAACCAATAAAGAACTGACAATTTTGTATGCAGCTACTTATTTTGTCATTGTTTTGAGAACCATGGTAATATATCAGAACAGGTAAAGAACCGACAATTGCAAGCAGTTAGTTAATGTTTCTAAATTTTTTGAGAACCATCCTAATATGTATGAACTGCTTCTTTGAATTTTGTCCCCGTTTATGAACCATAAGAACCACCATGATAACCGGCAGGGGTTTGGTGCAATTTCTATTACCCACCCAACACTGGTTTTAACTTTGAACCCAGTAGCTACTAAGATGGAAAGAGAAAACAATTCTCAAATATGTCAACACAAACATGTGTCCAATGATTTGCACCCATGTAAAGACTTGAGATGCTCATTCAAGTATACAGATGTGATGTGTTGAATGAGCAGAAAACAGTTGTCTGCATTGTTTGAAAAACACCTGAAAAATGTGCTGTCTTTCAAGACTGCAAGCTGAGTTAGGATTTACAGAGGAAGAACATCGAAGAGTGGTTTTCTCTTGGAGAACAGACTGGATTGTCAACTTTGTTTTGGTTGGGTGCCTGAGTAGAGATGGAGTGAAGAAACCTGTTGCTTGAAGCAATGTTGCAGAGAAGCATCTTGATGAAGCAGGCAACAATGTCAAAGTCAGTTGGGCAGACTGTCGAAGCTAAAAATCATTGACTGCCATACTTTTCTGTCTGCAACATCTTTTTGATCCATGAGTTTTCCTTCATTTTTGAATGTAAATTGGAGTTCTCTCTGATGGCACTGGAAGTGTTTTTATGGCCTGATCCAAGTAAGAGCTTTATCCACCACTGTTTCATCCACAAATGGTCGGAGTGTCCACATCATGCAGTAGTTTTGAAGAACTTCTGAGGACAAATCAAGCCCCAGGGCATCAACTATTTGCTCCTATTCAAACAGCCACAGAGATCACAATTTCAGCATAGAGAAACTGTCTGCAAAAAATACAGGGGAGAAGTTGAAGAGTCCAAAGCAATGGCAAATTACCTGCATACGCAAGTCTTGTTCAAGCATGCTGACTATGCCTGCCATCATTGTTACATAGTCAGACATGTGTAATCCCCTCGCTTTCATCCTTGGTGATGTCAGCTGTAAAGAATGTAATTCATCAATGGATTGCACACCAAAAACAATAAATCTCGTTGGCTCTTGGAACCATAAGCAACAATATAAGACTATTCAATGGACTTTCACCTTTCAATCCAATTCAAAACACTGCACTCATGCTGACATGTTGAACCCAAGGTTACAACTCAATCCATCAGGACAGTGATTAGTATTGTCCTGCATCTGAACCAAAGTCCTCCACACTTCACAACATGCGTAATCTTTTGAACAAGCACTACAACACCAATTCTAACCACAGGAACAAAATGACAGACTCAGACATGAATGCAGTTAACAAGTCAAAATATTTTACTGCTGCATAAGCATACATTAGATTCCCATTGAAGAAAAAACACAAAAGATAGGCATATCTCTATTCAGTGACCAGTCAATACACTGTGGATCTCATTGGAATCAACATTCCCTGAAGTTCAGTTTTCTGCAGCTTATCTCACATCAAAAATTCAAATGTTAACCTGCTGGTGAAATCCAGTATTGTGCACAACCTGCTGACTTGGACTTGCTGTAGGTTGAGAATCTTCAAATATGATGGCAGTTCCTGTCAAGGATACACTTTCCAGCTCCAAACTCAACTCTTCCTGCATGACTGCATTTGCTTGCTCCAATAGGCCTCGCATTTCTTCCATTATTCCTCCAGCTGAAATGAAAGCACACCATAATTGAGAGAGAGAGAGAGAGAGCTGTGCCTTTTGTAGCAGCCATGAAACAAAGAACCACTTCCCAGGAGGTCTGAAGAACTTCATAAATATTTGACAGATTCATCTTCACTGAAAGGGTGGATTCAACTTAAGCATTAAGAAGAACTGCTTTGTGCACTGCCCTTTTAATCCAGAACAAATAAACTGCTAATAGTGAGAAGGGCAGGGAAGGGTCAACAAGTAGCATTCCTGTCCGGGAGTCGAAATTACTACCATTGTTACATAAGGCCATTCAAATAGAACAATTATAGTCACAACTGCATTGAGACTGCCAGTGATTAGTCAACAAATAAGAGGAAGATTCAGCATTCTCAATCCAGAAAAAAGGAGTAAGATGTTGGGAATGTGTACCTTGCTCTATGTGGTTTTGAAGACCCTTCAGTGCACTGTCCACTGCCCATCCTTCACATGACGATAAAAAGGACCGTCCATTATTGATAACGATAGGTGAAAAAAACCATTCAAGGACTAGTATCTATCATTCTAATCTTCCAGATGTTTTGTCTTCCTGGAGAGCTTGCTCAAAGACAGCTGCCACTCAGGAATCCAGTGTGAAAACATACATGTATGAGATTGCAGAGAAAACTCCACAATAACAGTTTTGAGGTAAGTATTGAGTCAGTTCTGGAATAAACCAGATCGAACATGACACAAATGAGTCCAGTCATAACCTTATGAGTACACTCACAAAGTATTGGACCATCACCATCACCTTCACCATGAATAGTATTGACTAGCTGCTGTGACTTCTCCCCACTGAATTCAACAGCTCGTGATGGTGTGGGTGTAGATGAGTATATAACAATCTGCCCAAGATTTCAGCCAAGAATCATACAACAAATCTGCGTCCTGAGTTTTCTGTTGCATGTTTTGTAGCAAGGGCGAGAATCAGTGATATTGGGTAGTCACAGACATAGTCTAGAAAAGACAGCAGGAGCGAAAACTCTCACACTTGATGACAACAGAATGATCGGAGTGAACATGATGACAGCCCATATCTGTGTAAGTATCCAAGCGCTCACTGGGTGCACTTGCCATAACCTGTGCTAACACGGCTGATGCTTCATGGAGTGGTGGCCTCTGAAATGCCTCTGAACAACAACCACCAGACACAAAGAAGTGCATCAAGAAATTGCAAAATGAAAACCCATCAGCAAGTTACAGCTGCAATGCCTCTGAACTGCCACAAGCAGACAAGAAAGTGCATCAAGATTTAGCAGAATGGATGCGATCATCAATTCACCTCTGAAATGCCTCTGAAATGCCACAACCAGAAGACAGAAAAGTTGCACCAAGAATGTGAAAAATGAAATGCCATCATCAATTTCACCTCTCCCTCAAAGAGAGCTCAGAAATGTGAATCAAAATTCAAACCCTAAGAAGAGTGGAAGCCATGAATCAGCAATCTCTGAGAAGTTCTGTAGAGAAGTTTAGCCTTACCAAGTGCTTGCTGGAATCCAACAAGCATTTGGCTGCTCAATTTCTGAAGATCCTCCAAAGTCACTGCCCTGCTATCATCAACAGACAAACAAGGCGAGTAGGAAAATGCCAATGTCAAGACCTGTAGGGAAATTCTATGGAAGGATTCATTCAGAAACAAGAAACACTCAACTACTCTCTGTAGAGCAGAAGAAGACGAAGAATACAAAGAAGAAGATGATGAAGAAGAAGAAAAAGACGACGAAGAAAAGAGTGGAATTCAAGGATGCGCATCATTCAATCTGTGAAACCGTTCTTCTTGCAGCACATTCAGTAGGAATCGATGTTCAAAGAATCGAACAACTCCAACAGAAGGAGACAGAAGACGAGCCTGCCGATGAAATGGTGGAAGATTTCTGAAACGGATTTGTCCATCACATCGTCCTCTTCACCCCGTTCTTGCCTGCTTTTTTCTAGCACATCAGGATTAGGCCCAACACCATGATCGATTGCTCATCAGTAAAGTTTCTTTGATAAAGCCTTGTCGGTGCCCGTGGCCGCCCTGATCACGGCCTCGCCTGCAATCGATTGCGGGCCTGAACCCCCCGCACTTCTGCAAGTCAGATGTTCCTCGTCGCACTCAATCCAGCTGGAATACAGGTCTTGTTAACAGGCTTGTGCAAGATGTGAGAGCCACCACACCTTCTTCTGGTCCCTCAAGAACGAAGTAATGCCCTCACGCCTCAATGGGGTGGAGAGAGAGAAACAGCCACGGACAGACGGACAGAGAGACAGACAGACAATGTGTAACTCCCGAGAAGGATGGCGACCCGCAACAACTTCTGGAAGATGAAGAAGCTCTATCGTCATTTGTTGAAGGTGGAGACTCGATCGACGCGATCAGGGGATAAGCTTTTTTTTTCAGCTGTGCGTTGCTGACGACAATCTTTCTTTTTTTGAGCGTAACAGTTTCCATCTCTTTCAGATCCAGCAAACTCAATCTGTTGTTTTGGTTTTAAGCATTCTTATGGAATCTTCTGCCTTCCACACACGGCAGACGACTCCTGTGCGGACGGACGGACTCCTGTGCAGACTTCCAACACAATCTCTAGGAGTGTTGTGTGTCCTGTTGGAAGCCTGTTGTTGCAAGCACACGAAGGACGGACGCCGAATATTCGCGCGATAAATTTTTATGCTCGGCTTTTGTTGTGCAGGACGTCCGGAAAACGCGAGTTCACATGTCCGAGCAGAACCAGACAAAACCGCAGGGCCCCGCCTCGCAGATCAGAGAGATGAGAGTACCTGATTTGAAGGAATAGATCGCAACTGCAACACGATCCTCATCATCACCATCTCCTGTCAAAACCGGCACCAAAATGTGACGTCGTTGCATTCTCTCTGTATGTTGACGACGGGATTTGTTCGAGATCCAGAAGAGACTCTTCAGATGGAGAGAGATGCGAAGTTCTTGGCAAGGAGGCAGGAGCTGATGCAGTCAGCTCTAATTCTTGGACGCACAAACTCGATCCCTATGCTGAATTTGAAGAGAGGGACAGCAGCACAGCAGCAGCAGGGCCTGCCGAAGCGTGGTCTACTCTTGGAGAGCCTGCTTTTCAACTCCAGGCTGCTGGTGGAACGAAGTCAAGGGGGTTACGTGGTGGAGAAGTCCGAGGCTGCTGTTGCTGTTGCTTCGGATGCTAATCATTTCTGCAAGCAGCAGCAGCAGCTGCAGATGGAACACATGGCTACAGACGATTCTGGAAAGATGAGAACCAACAGCGGTTTCTCTGTGAAACCAGGTATCTGCCTCATCCCGTTTTGTTTTCTCACAAAGAGACTGCTCATCTCCATCTCATTGGCATGGCCTCTGCTGCCATCTTTCTTCAGCCGTTGCACCTGAATTTGAACTAATCCTCAACACAGGGTGTGCATGGATTGCTCGCCATCTGATCATAGCAAACTTTATATGAGGATCTTTGAGATACTTAGTGATGGATATGTGGAAGCTTTTGGTATGAGGTTTCTAATGGAGTTTGGAAAGTGGAGTGTGGAAGTCATCACAATTAGCTCAAAGCACTGCATTGCAAGCGACAGATGAGCAATCTGCACACCAACAGGTTTCAGCTATTCTTTCTTAATTGCAGATTGTAGCAGCAGAAAAAGACTAGAAAGATGCAGAGAGAGAAGACACTGACAAATGCCATCAAGAACAGGGAAGTGAGCAGTTCAAGGATATAGCAATTGATTCTTTCTTCACACTTGTTGAAAACAGTAAAGAATGGTGTTTGGTGCTGGAAGGACAAAGAAATAGTATATGCTTATGTTCATGTGTGACTTGAAAAATTCTACTTCTTTTCTTTGCACTCTGTGAAGCTGAAATGCTGATAGTTGTCGTTGCACTCTCTGCAGCAGCAGTCTTGAAGCAAGAGTTCATCATCTCTCACCTGAACAGAAAGCTGCTTTAGGACCTGTGCAATCTAATGGGGCTCTCAAACAGGACAGCACCTTGAAATCTTATACCCAGCAGAAGTACCAAAGCTTGCTGATGTTGCTTTCCCTGCAAACAATGTGCAATTTGGGGATCAGATGAATGATCTCAGGTGTTCAAAGTACAGGTTGTTTGTTGGCACTCATGAGTATTAGTTTCATCATCACCTTTGCCTGCTCTGAAGGTTGCTGCAGACACAGTAATTTCCCAAGGATCACTGGCACAAGAACTAACAAAGAAGTATGGAACATTCCCCTGAGATCCATCCAAACACAACCTCGTCAATGGCAGCACCAGCAGAAAGGCGAAGTGCAACTGTCAACAAAGTAATATTTCTCACCTCCTATGGAAAGCAATGTATGTTTCTCGTACCTGCCTAGACTTTTTGTGCTATTTTTGAATTGATGGTTCATTAGGAAGTCACCTTACCTGTTCAGATCATGTGCTGGCACTAATATTTCTCACCTCTTATAGAAAGCAATGTATGTTTCTCTTACCTGCCTAGACTTTTCGTTCTATTTTTGAATTTATGGTTCATTAGGAAGTCACCTTACCTGGTTCAGATCATGTGCTGGCACTAGAAAAGCTTGTTGTCAAAAAAATGGTTCATGTGGTTGCTAGACAGGCACGCAGGAAGAGGGAATCAGGAGCCAACTGTCCAATTGTTGGCAGATTGTTACTCTTTTGCTGTGTCCTCAGTTGATTCAACTGAATCCAGTGGTGATTCCTGAATTGCAAGTGATCGAGGTGTTGATGCAGTGGTGGCAACTGCAGGACTGAAATAAGGTGGACAAACAATTTCATCAATAAATCCCAGTACTGAAAGAAGAGTGCTGTAAAGATCAGCCTATGCATTGTCATGAACATATCCCAAGAAGCTCCACAATTAGGGGACCATGCAGAACAAAACCTGTACATGGATCATACCTGAAAACAAGGTCTGGCTTGCTGTCAACCTTAAATTTTACTCACTGGCGGTCATAAACATCAGTTTAAAAGGCAAGCATAGTGAGCCTAAGTCACTGGGGCAACAGAGTGCGAGGCACACTCACTCACGAACTCAGAACTCCAAAAGGCTTAAGCCCTTAACCCTAAACCTGGAAAACAGAAGAAAGAGAAATACTTGCTCTTCATGCAGTGCACATGTTGGACACTAAAAATATGTGCATGCAAGAAGAAAAAAGCTTGGAAATCTTGAGAAATGTGATGGCATCGTCGAGAGGGAGGAGATTGGAGGTCTGGAGAAAGGGAGTAGTGAAATACGCAGAAGCACTTGTGCTTCAGAATGAGCTAGTACAGAAGCAGTGAGTAGGCATGATTTGCGACACACTCTTGTGTTTGCAGCATCCTCCAACTTTCACAGTCGGCAAGCGTTGGACGTTACACAACCTTCTGTCGACGCCTGCCGTTGTGAGGAGCACGGGAGCCGAGATTTACCAGATTTCACTAAGACCAATGCAGGCCTTCTTGTCTTCCAGAGTCATAACTAAAAATGGGTCTATAAATGCTACAACAATCAGCACAGTGAAATGAACCATGGGTGTCATGATTGGATGGCTTTGATAATAAATGGGCCATTAGACAAAGAAAGCTGGGATCACCAATAATCACTCCAAGAACAAAGACCATCATGGAAGTGATGAAATCACTTCACATACCTTAACATGATTGCTCTTGCAGACAGCTTTGCAATGAACTTGGTGGCGGTATGGCAGCCAAAGGTTTCTGTAAATTTGGAGTGGAGTACAAGGAGGTGTTTTGATAAGCCCAATGCAATGGCCAGCTTTGCACTGTGTAGACACAAATGAAACGCCTTTTCTTCTTCCTCAACATCATGCAGAACAAATCTGGTCTCTGGCGCATACCCAAGTTCATTCATCAACACAGAAAATCTCTCCAGCTCTACACAAATTTCAACAATTTGAAGATGCACTTGGTCATCTACAATAAATGTATGCACCTTCCCATTTATCTCAATCCAGCTGTACCCTGGCTGTTTTCTCAAACCTTTTTCCAACCTCTGTTATTGAACATCTGTATCAGTGAGATCCCACTTGCCAGCAGCCACATAGATATTTGATAGGAGCACATAGCCTGCAGCACTCATTTAGCACTATATTCTCCCATCTCCACATTACCAATGATTCTGCATGCACCGAGCAAGGCCATCCATACAGTAGCATTTGGTTCACAAGCCATCATCTTAATTCAGACAGCCAGAACAGCCAAGAAGGGCAATGATGCAGGTATGGCGCTCCACAGCTGTGGCAAAGCTGTAAATTAAACCCATTTGATTCTAACTAATCACACCTGCCTTCTTCAAGGGTCTCAATACTTGCACATGCATTCAGTATCCCTACAAAGGTGGTGGCCACCAGCTGCACCCATTCACATTGTTGGAACAATCCTAATGCTTTCTGTGTTTGCCTACATTTCACAAATCCCAGAATCATCATGTTACAAAGGACCACATCACATGTGGGCATGCTGTTGAAAATTTTCTCTGCATCCTCTATGCTCCCACATTTGGCACACATGTCAAATGACCTGTTCATGAACACACTTACCTTCTTGGAGTCCAAACATGCTTGCACATGCATTTTGCACTCCCAAAAAGGTGACAGAGTCTGGCTGCACGCACACCTTTGCTTTGCATTTGTTGAAATAGATCCAATGCCTTCTGCCCTTCCCCACATTTCACATATCCCATAATCATGGAACTCCAAGAGACCACATCTTGCAATGACATCCCATTAAACACTCTCCTCGCATCCTCTATGCTCCCACATTTGGCATACATGTCAATCAGGCTGTTAAGATTTCACACTCACAACCCCTTTGAATATTCTTTGCATGGATGCATCTGCCCTCTTCAAGCACTTGTAAACTAGCACAAGCAGTCAGGACCAAAACAAAATTGAATCTGTTAGGAATCATGCCTACTCTTTGCATTTGTTCAAAAAGCTCCATTGTCTTCTTATTATTGCCTCATCCTTATGCACCTTGCAAGCTTCACATTCCATGAGCAAATGTCTGGTTGTGCAGTCTGTGATGCCATTGCAGCCAACTCTGCTTTCCACCCCATGGGGATTTCAAGTGGTTGAGCTAGAGTGCCTCATGTGTCTCCTTATAGCTTGAAATCTGGGAATCTTGCATTCACAAATCCAGCTGGTAATCAAGCTTCAGCTGTGGATTGATCACAACTCCAAGAATGGTTTTCTGACTTCCTGCATTAAAACAAGAGGATTGATTTCCAGCATCACAACTTGGTGAGGAGACAGACTGATCAAAAACTAGCAACCCAAGAGCGCCTATAGTCCTGTATCAACAAGATTATTTTGATTTTCTACTTTCTCCCATCTGTGATCCCACCACTGTGAAGGAGGCGAGGGAAAAAATCTTGCCAGAGTTTTCTCCACAGTCCTCTTCTGGCCTGCCACAAAAAAAGAAAAGAATTCATAGAAAAGTAACCAAATCAATCTTCTTTGTGCAATGTTGTTTTTAGAGTTTTCTAATTGGGTACTATGAGAACTTCTTACAGTCTCCTTGGCGCCTGTTTTTTGGAATAAGTTGTCAACCTTCATGTAACCTTCGACTACAAAGTGTTTTGGGCAATTTTAAGCTGGAGGGTTTTTGTAGTTTTGAATATGCTAGGTTTGGCCAACGAGGTATATCATCTAAAGCTTTTTTGTCAAGTAATAAAGTTGTCCACAAAGTTACCGTCTGTTTCACTCTCTTTCACCCCCTATCCCCCACTTTCAGCGGTATCCGCAAAGTAAGAAAATTTTATTAAATCTCAGTATGAAACTCAGCATTTAATGCACAAGGTTCGAGAGTAATTATAGTAGTTGTACAGGTAGGAGCAGTGAAAATACATGTAGCAGTAGTGGAAGCAGTCGGGAAAAAGGAAAGAGGGGATGAAACTCAGTTTACCACCAAAATTGGTGGAAAAACTAGTTTGGGTACCAGTTATTTCGTTCATTCCCAGTTACACATTTGATGCCCGCTTATGCTGAAACTGGTCATTCTCGCCCCCTAATCGCCCGACTTACGGATAACTTTAAAATGTTTGAGATTTCCAACATTTAGCATTTCAATTAAATTTAATAGTATTTGCCTTTTGGAATTACCCAATTAGCATGTCTTCTTTCTATGGCTATATTCATGACTTGAGGACCAAAACCGAATTCATTTGCATGAATATTGGGTCCTTTTTCCTTTTCCCCAATGCTCATGGACCCATGATTTTTTTTTGATACTACACCTGTCAAACTACTCATACAAAATATTCTCAATATCTTGAAATTAGAAAAACTAGGCTGATACCATCCTTTCATTCGGCAAAACCAGTGTTGGGCAGTTCTTATTTTTGTGAGAACCGTTGGTTCCAGTTCTTAAAATAAATTCTAAGAACTGATCTGGTTTTTTTTGTTTTTTTTCCTACCAAATCTGAAAGAATAGACCAAGGTATTAAGTTTTTGTTCTCAAAATGCTGGTTCTCATAAGTTGGATAACAGCTGGTTATCTAAGGCGGTTCTATCCAATGTTGGGATGTTATTGCTTTTTTAATAATTGGTGGGTAGGTTTTTTTATAATTTTTTGGGGATCACATAGGTTATCAATATCAATGTAAAAATTGAGCATCAGGTAGGTTATCAAATAATCAATTGAGAATCTCTAGTTAACTTACTGGTATACACTGGTTATAATATTTATAAAACTATTTTTAAAAAAAAATAAAACTGAATTTATTTTATTTTTTAATTTTGTATTAGTGTTTAAAGATTGATAACCTACCTCGATGATAATTGGGTCATCCATGTAGGTTATTAGATTTTGAGCCTTAATACCAAGAAATTATCAATTTAACCAATTAAAAAAATTGGCTTGATAACTGGGTCAAAACTCAACTGGCCAACACCGACTCTAAACTTCTTACAAGCAAACTGATATTATATTTTCCCATTTGAAATTCAAAGAAAATTAAATATATATTGAAAATAATCAATGATGAATGTCTACTTTGCTCAAAATGATAAAAATATATTTCCATCATATTTTTATAATAACTAGTAATTAATCTGTTTAAAACACCCAAAAAAAAACGTATTTCCATCATATACCCAAAACGTGTGGCCTATTGCCTTGTCCTAGGCCCTTTATTCCAGGAATTCCCCTATCCTGGGGCTTTACCTTACACAAAAAGGGTTAAAGTTTGTTTGTAGTTTGTACTTCATAAAATTGCTGAACCTTTTCACAAGGAAAGATCTTAAATCGAAACCAATGTCACCAAAGAGCCACTTTCAAGGTCCATTACAAGGTACAAAAAGGTTAACCCCCCTCCCCTTCCCAATGTATACCTTATTCTTGCCTCTTTGTTGACCTTTTCAACTTGTAGAACAGCCAATATTTATAATATTTTGCAAAATATTTTTTAAAAAGTAGATTACAATGGATGACCTTATATGGGAAAAAAAAATCCTCCTCAAAATAATCCATTAAGAAAGATTCCACATTATTTCATAATATTTTTAAAACAAAGGGCAATTTTTGTTGAACTTTTCTTAAGATTTCCAGGGGGATCTTGTAAGCAGCTTACTTGGAGCTATGGAAAGTACTGAGAGAAATTTCTAAGTATATTTGGAGGGCATCTTATATTCGTGAATATCCCTCTTTGGGGTAGGGGAGAGGGGGTGGGGGTTGAATTTTTTGGATTTTTGTTGTTTCCATCAAATTCCCAATGTATTCCCAATGTGTTCCTTAACATATTCTTAATACCACCTCACTTCATCCCATATCCTTTGCCCTAAGTTCCACGCTTATAACCTGTATAAGCAGCCCAAGAGGAGGGGACAACAATATACTTCTTGTAACCTAGGGTCAGTTTCCACATTGACTAAATGAATAAATATTTTCATTCGAAAAATCACTTCTTTTTTAAATTTGAAGTTCTTATTATTTCTATTATATACTGATATTGTCATATGGGTAGTGAAGTTATTCAAAGTGTAAGCTATGATAATCATGATGATTTTCAACATGTCAATTTCATAATTTTTCACAAAAATTCATTTCACTATTTTGAGGATTATTAAAAAAAGAATGTCCCATAAAGCTTTATTAAAAAACACATGGTAGATTAGGGAAATGTACAAATGAGTAAAATTAAGGAAAAGGGAAAAGTGATAGGACACGTTCAAAGTAGCTATGAAAATCTCTCCATCTCCATAATTGATTGTTGTGGTAGGTTGGCCATATTTATATGTCAAAAATTGATGCCTTGCAATAGATTGTTTATGGTGATGGGAGGTGTGTCTTGAAGGGGTGAAAGTTGGGAAGTAGGTCAAGCTACGGCTACCGTCCAACTTAAGATGAAAGATGTCTACATCCTTTGCAATGTGACCAAAACTTCTTTACAAAAAAAAGTGACGAAGGTAGAAAGATGAAGGCCTTCTGGCCATTTCAAGCTCCAAATGGCATTGACACAATCGTGTAAAAACACATTAACATGTTTATGTAAACAACCACATAATTCAATTGCTAAAGGGAGGAATTGATTGGTGGGGTATTGATTAAGATAAAAAAAAATTTGGTTTGAGTTTCATTGAAAGCAATTGTCGCAACCCCACTTTTGGAAAAGTGTGAAGATGACACTCACACTCCTGAAATGGGGACTTGAGAGTCCTTCGAGACTCTCGAAATTTTAGAGTTCGATTACAGGGGTCAAAACACCTCGCCTTGAAACGTTCTTCATGTCATTGGAAAGCTATTGAAGTGTAGATGTCGAAAATGGCCTTGCATGAGCCATTTGAACATTTGCAGCACAAGTTATGGCAAAAAGAAAGGCCGGGAGTTAAATTGGTAGTTTGACTCCCGACCACTAAAATTCGAGAATCGACCTGACCCCGGTGTGTGCAGATGGAGTGCGACACACCGTTGGAAAGCTCAAAGCGAGAACCACAAGTTTGCTTTAGATTTCATCCCAATCAGAGGTCTAAACAAAGAGTTATGAACTCATAAAATTTTGGGAGTCCAAACTAGGATAGTTTCGGGACTCCTCCTTAAGAGTCTCGAGACAAAAAGTCATTCGGATGTGGGTGCTACGGAGTAAAGCAGAGAATATTATATGGGGGAAGGTGGTGGCCTCCCCCTAGTCCGAAATTTTGTGAGTTTTATGAGTCTAGAGTTGCCCGTGGCTTGTCCTAGCACCAAGGGTGCTCCAAAATGCGAACTAACCAACTTGTTGGTTAGTTTGATGCATGTTCGAGTGAGTAACTAAAACTTGTCCTTCTTCCTAGTCCCATCCCGGAGCTTTAGCACACCCTTCTACCCCTTTTAGTGCTGAGAGCTGGGAGCGTGCCCTCAAGTCTCCATAATTCCGTTGTGTTAGAAACTAAGGCCCATCTTGGGCCTAACTTGGGACTTAGGAGCACGTTAACAATAAATTTTTGAATTGTGCAAAATCGAAGAAGTAAATATGCTTGCATTGGGTCAACAATGATAATGTCGATTAAAATGCAAATGCCATCTTTGGTAAACACAAGTTAATTCATTGACAAAAGGAATTGGATGTGGTTGAAGGAAGTGCATGTAATTGTTCTCATCCCACATGGAAACCAACATTTCACCTAATGGCGATGTAATATGTTTGCAATTGAAGGATGGGGTAATCTAAGTTGCATACAAAGTGTTGTGGAAAAAATTTAAAAAGATAATCAAAAGGTTAAAAATATTGGTTGAACTTTAAGCTAAACATGATAAAATTCAAGCATGATGAGCTTCAAATGTCTTGTCAGAGAGCATGTTAGAAAGGGTATGATGGTGTACACACTTTAAAATGGAATCTTGAAGTTGAACCATTGTATTGCCCATTGAATTGTTTAAATGGAGGAAGACATGCACAGGCTGGGGGTGGTAGAAAATCACATGCTGCCTTGAAATGTTGTTGGAAAGGAAACATGTTGTTGTTAACTTGTGCTAAGGCTTCAAGAAAAAAGGGACGTTGACCAACCATAAACCTAGTAACTATGACTAAACAACAAGGGCCCAATTCCGTAATGACGTGCTCCCAAGCTCCTTAATGGATTTAAATGTGAGTTTAAATTGAAAACAACGGAAGAGTAAGGAGTCGAAGCACATTCCCTAGCTTGCAACACTTTGGGGGTAAAGGGGTTTGATGGAGCTTCAAGATAAGATTAGGAAGAGTGACAAGCATCAACTACTCACACTGACCTACACAAAACCAAACACAAGGTGGTTAATGCATAGTTGGAACACTTTTGATGTTAGGACAAACCACGGGCAACTCGCACTCACAAAATTCACCACGGCCTAGACTTGGGGGAAGCCACCACCTTCCCCGTTATAATATACTCTGTATTTCTCCACGAGGCCCACATCTAAATGACATTTTGTCCTGGGATTCCCAAATGGGAGTCCCAAAATTCCCAAAGTCAGGAATATCGCGATTTTGGGGCTTCATAACTTTGCATGCAGACCTCTGATTGAAATGAGGTATGAAGTAAAGTTGTAGCCCTTGTTGGGAACTTTCCAACAGTGTGTCGCACACCACCTGCACGCAAGGAAATCGGGTCAGTTCCCGACTTTTAGTGCTCGGGAATTAAATTGTCAATTTGACTCTCGACCTTTCTTTTAGCCATAACTTGTGTTTTAGATGTCCAAATGGGTCATACGAGCCCATTTTGGACATCTACATTTCAATATCTTTCCAATGATATAAAAACCTCTTTAATCCATTGGGTTTTGACCCCTAAAATCACTTTCTGAACATTCAGGAGTCCACCGGGACTCTAACTCCCAAGGTGGAAGCTCCTTTGGGAGTGTGAGGGTTCATTCCTTCACACTTTCTTTCACTCTCGAGTTTCCTCTCTTAGCCTGCAACCTTGCAAGCCCTTGCCTTGGTTGCAAGCCCAAGGTTAAGGTTGTGACACCTAAATAGGTTGTTGGGGCAATGGTGGATGTCAATATGAGCCTGACGTCACCAAAAGTTATTGAAAAGAAAGCTTGTTTACGAGCTAAAGGTCTTCCTGGACTATCAAAAGATCTTGCACCCAAAATGCATCCAAACATTTGAAAGAATGAGGATTTAAAAAAAAAAAAAGGATTTTGTGAAAGTGAAAGATGAAGGTGTGCATTGTAAAAAACACGATGGGCGTTGCATGAAATAATAAATTAAAAAATCATTTGAACATCACCCATTTTTAAAAAAAGGTCCACATGTTGAGTATTTTATTGTAGGATATCATTGATGAAGGATGATGTTAAAGTTAAGGTGCATAATGGAACCTCCAAAACTCTAATTCTTTCATATGGGGTGTTGAAATCTAATGGTAGTCCAAAAGGTGACCATGTAATGCATTTTTGAGGTTGAATAAATATACCTATCACATGGAGTTTGGTTTGGAAATGTTCATAGGTAGATGATACGATTGAAAAAAGACTTATGATATGAATGTCATTTGCAATGGATGAAAATAAACAAAAGGAAAAATGACTAGCTGTAGAACATAAAACCTTAAAATGGGCTAAAACAAAGAGTGCCCTCCCCTAACAAAAATTAACCTTCTTTAAAGTAAAATACTTATTTTTGGTATAGTCCAAAACTTGATTAATTTCTTTTGGTGATGGGTCAATCAATAGTGCCTATCACAAAAGAAAAAAAATTGAACTTTGGGGGTCATTACAACTAATTAATATGAATTACCTTAATCATTCCATCATTGACCCCTTTTTCAATTATACTATTGTGACCTATGCCATTGGCTCAAGTGTGAACATGACCTTGACAATAAAGCTCAAATTCTCAAATGTGAAAAAAAAATTAAAAATTAAAAAATTGTAATTATTTTCAGAAATTACCCAAAATTCAATATCTCCTACACTTAATGTCTAAATGGTATGAAATAACCTCCAAGATATATCACTCATCAAGAGCTTTCCAACAGTAATTTGTGTCAATTTCAATAGATTTTTATTTTTTATTTTTTTTAATTTTAAAAATGAATTATTCAATATTCAATAACTCTTGCACCGAAGGTCTAAACACTACCAAACCCAATTGGAGAACCTCTACTCATTGAGGCATGCCAAGTTCCAACCGTAACAAGAGCATTGGGCGAGGGCACCCTGGTTTGGGAGATCTCAATTCTCAAGGTGACAAACAAACTACCTTCCCTAATACCTAAGGGCTACAAATGTTTCTTGGGCATCCGTTGAGATGTACTTCAATTGCAACTTTCTAGGAATATTTAGTGACCCAACCGGCTTGAGAATTGTTTTTGAAGCATCTTCAGGCACAAAGAAATAAACTCCCCAAATAGGGGCAGCTAATGAGGGGGATTGGATTTTGTGGGGTGGTGGGGTTCGATTTTGTGGTTAGTTGAAAAATGGGAATTAACATGATAATGGGCCTATGAAGAACAGCTTGTGTTCAAGCAATAAATAATTATCCACAGTTTATAAATGGGGTACTAGTACTAGGCCAGGTTGAAAATGGTGACGAACAGTTTTGAAAATAGAAATTTTACACAGCCAATGGGAAGGCTCAGCATGCACTCATGATGGGTCCTTTTTTTTTCTTTCAGAGGCAGAGGGGGTTCTTGAGGGAGTTTTTTTTGGGTGTTTTTCCCTTGTTCCCAATGTGTTCTCAACTTGTTCTCATCAAGTTCCCTTGAGGTTTCCCAAGTTGTTCCCTAAGGGTGTTCCCAATAGCACCTCAATTTTATCCCATGTGGTTTTGCCCAAAGTTCAACTGTCAATGTATATAAACTGAAAGATAGGCTGCTGGAGAATACAGATGTTTCTATTATGCAACTGGGGGTTCAAAGAGATGATTCCATTGGAGGAGTGCTCAGTGTTCCAAAAAAATTGCTGATGGGCCAATGAATATGGCTCTTTCAAAAAAACAAAACAAAGTTACAAGAGCACCCATGAACTAATTATACAAATCACAATTAAGTACCCACAGTCCTACATGTCCTTTTGAAGTGCTTTATTCCCAGGACCCATGAGATACCATACTTCTCACTGATAATTGGCAGTTCTTGTCAAAATAACTTTATTTATTTATCTTGAATTATTTCAACAAAGGGGTCAAACAGCCCCAATTTGGACAATTTGGATATTTCAAAAAATTGATAGTTGAAAGTTCAGACTAATTACCCTATTACCTTGGAAGCTTTGACTCTAATTATATTATTTTCAGAAACGTTAAATTTGAAAATAAAATAAAATAAAATGCATTGCAAAATAAAAAAGGTTGCATTGCATTCTACCAATTTTATCTGGTTAATAATATTCCTTCTGATTTTGTTTGCAAATCCAAGAGTAGTTGGATTCAATTTTCTTCTGATTTTGAGAATTTAATTGATGCCATTGTCACAAAATGTTTCTAGAATTTTAACAAAACAATCAAATTCCAAAGATTGAAAAATTGAAAAAACTGGCCTTTCACCCAATTGTGTGGTCTATAACCTACAAAAGATTAAAAATTCTTGAGTTTCATATTTTTAAGAATGAAAATTAACGCTTAAAACTGAAACCCTTTTTTGTTGTTATAATCCAATTGCTAAGATAGTCTTTCATTTCCTATCAATGAGCCAATCAGAGGTGCATTTTGACGGTTGCAAGTTGCAACACTCTTCACCTTGCACAATGTCCTTATAGGAAAGGAAAAAGATTACAACACTTCACATGAAAGGAAGAAAAATATTGAACTTTTCATAAGAAAGGGCCAAGTAAAAGTAAACTTTGCAAATGAAAGGCAACTTATTATTGGCAGGATCTAAGAGTTTAAGGCCATGTGAGGCATGAGCCCAGAACCACAATTAGATAAAAAGGTAGATTTGCTCGTTCCAACCTGGCCATGGTTGCTAAAATGGTTTTTCTCTTGTCATTGACACCCCCCAAAATACACTCACAATATTATAGCTCATTCATGAGCCATGAATTATATATATAGGGTCCATTCCAATCTAGCCTTATGATGCCTTTCTCTCTCTTGTCAATAGCCCTTATAGGTACATTTCACAACCCAATAATAAATAATAAAAGCTGTATTGCTCAATTTGGACTAGCAAGGTAAAAAGAAGGTTATATTGCTCATTTTGGCCTGACCATAGGTCACAGTGAATCAGCACCTACTAGGGCACCATCCACCATATGCCCATTATTACTCAGCTGTGGATGAACCTTAATGGAGTTAATATTTGGTTTCACCTTGGTAACCAATTCTGTATGGAAATAGGTCTCCTATATAGGTAGATAGGTTAGGAAAATAAATAACTACTAACTAAGTAGATGGTTTACACAGAGGTAAAGGCTGTTTTTACTACCTACCTACTAACAACCCAAAAGCTACAAATATTGTCATAGGTTTTTACTATTTTTGTGTCATCTTAATCTGACAAGAGAAGGGCCTATTCTTTTAACCTTGCAAATTTTCGATACTGGGCCTGTTGCAAGGACCTGAAATCCTGGGAAATTCTCAAAGAGGCCCTTCTCCTCCAAAAATGAAAGCCCCACTCACCTCGCCCCCAAAAAAACACAAAAGCCGCAACTCATGTCAGTGACTCAGTATGTATTACAGGATGTATCTGGACTATGGACTTTCTGTTTAATTTTTTAGTACTTTTTAGTTTTACTGGGTCAGGTGAAAAATAAGCAGAACGAGGGCAACAAAACAATGAATGAACTAGAGGGTCATCCCAACAAACCAGATGGCTCCCTCCTCCCCCCCCCCCCTAACAACAGGTAAAATAAGAAATGTTTCATGAAATTCCAAAAAATGAATTGGGGGGCCAAAAGAAAACTACATGGCTCTGCCTAATATAGGTATACTTGGCAAGTTCAAAACCTCAAGAGTTTCCATTTGTGCCAGAACAAAAAAAACAAAACTTGGAGAGTTAAAAATGGCCTGGTGAAGATTACTCAAAATGTGAGGCAAAATGGGAAATTAGACGTTTCTAGGTTATGACAATTTATTTATTTATTTATTTTGGGAACACAATAGCCTAGCACACCCAACTCACAAAGCTGTTCTTGTTAGTAAGTATGTCCAAAGAAGTTCTCAATTATGTCAAGGCTTTCGCCTGCTCACAAGTGAAATTGAACAGGGGACGTTTGAACAACGAAATCTTGGACTGTACCATAGAGCCATCACCCATGAGAGAATTATGGCATGTTTGAAACCTGAATCAAAAGTACAATGCTCTACTCCTGTAAAAGTTCAAAACCTCATGAGTATAAAATAATAAAGGTTTTATAAACTTCTCCCAAAAAATTTATAAAAAAAGGACTGCAAATGTTTCACAAATTGTGGGACCAGATGAAAACGACATTGTTCCATAATCTTGCTCCCTTTACAGAGAGAGAGAGAGGCAGAGCCAGAGGGAGAAAGAAACAACCCAAAAACAGACAAACAGATCAGGAAAGAAAGGAAAGCAAAAAAGCAGCTCAAGAGTACCATAATAAGAGTAGGTAGTGTGGTTGCAGCATCAAAAGTTAAAAACGTTTTTAGTTAATTTCCGCCAAGCTCACCCAAAAAACCCACACTTTCAACGCAAAATAGCACCAATTATTGTATTCACGACTTCCCAGTCTCCTCCAGGCCCCTCCGCCATCGCCACCATCTCTAGCTCCTGCTCCCTTTCGTTCATTCTTCTTCCTGCAACAAAAGTTATCGACAGCAGCAGTATTATTGGTAATAGTAGTATTAGTAGTATTATTATGCTGATATCAGATCGGATCTGAGCTTTTAGTAGGATTTTATCACAAGTTTTGTGCCGATTTTTTTGTTGTTTGCAACTTCCTCTGTCTGGTTCCTGTTTTTTTTTTCAATTCTATTTTTCGAGACAGTCGTGGAAGAAGAGGAAGCATTTGCGGATTCAGGAGGGAGCTTCACAAGGATTTTCTTTTTTTTTGGAGGGGGGGGGGAGGAGGGGATTCGATCCTTTCGCAACTTCGACGGTATTTTGGAGTTTCTTTGCAATTTCAGCGACATTCATCTGTGACGAGAAAATCGTTCTGTGAGTTCGGTAGGTATTTTTTCTTTTTCCTCCTTTTTCTTCTCTCTTCTCGAGCTAAGCTTACAAGCTTCTTTGTGATAGTACATTTTGAAATTAATGAATCCTTCTTGTGCGCTCCCCTATTGTCTTGCTTTTTGAGGTTATTGAACTGCCTTATTTTCCCCTCCCCTTCTTGCAGTACTTGTCTTGTTTGCCTCGTGCGCATGCTTTTGCTGCTTCAATTGATACCTGTGTTGTTGTCGGTAGCAGGTTGAAAGAACCTCCTTTTGCTTGATAGATTTGAAACCCTAACTATTGGACAATGCGTTGGATCCAAATTGTTTGTGAAAAGTCCTGTCGCAAAACTGTCAAATAGGGAGTTTGTCATGTGGAGGAGGAGGAGCCTCAGAAGGAGTGATCTTGATCATCCTTCCTCTGTGGTAGTTGTCTCTGTGGAACCTCCTGCTGACAAGACTTTCTTCTAGGAGTGCAGAGCTCACTTTTTTATGTGTTATTGGATTTGGCAGATCCATATTGCACATTATCACTTTGTTCGAGACCAGAGTGGCACACTTGATTGAGCTGCCCTATCTTGGCAAAGAGATCCACATGCATGTTTTGAGCACTGCATGTTTTGAACAGAGTTTGATATGCTGTTGTTGTGACCAGCTAGCTATATACTCCAACCACAAACTTTCAATTAGCATTATTGAATAGTAATTTCTGTTCTGAAGTTTTGAGACTTTATTTGCACTCAAGCTCTGTGAGTTTAGTGGCAGCGAAGTTAAAGCCTGGGGTGCTTTGCAATCCTTGTCCTTTCCAGGTTTTCCCTTTGGGTTATGCCACTTGCTTGAAAGGGCTTGTGAGGTCCAGAGGCAGGTGTGATAAAATAAGCTTTGGTTTTATGTTTGTAATATTAAGGCAAAGCTTGTGCAGGGATGTGTGAGACAACAACCCTAGCAGGAGAACCAGTAATCTGTGACATGGAGGAACTGTCATCTGCATCAGATTTGGTGTAGGCTGAGAAAGTGATGTTCATCTCTGTTGAAGTGCAGGTCATACACAGCTCATTAGTTGCAGCAGGGGAAGGAGCATTGCATGGTTGATGTATCAGACGAAGTATCAAGGATAGTTTCTGGGTGTACTCGATTTTAAGGAACAAAACCTGCACGATTCTGCACAATGAGATTGAGAAAGCTGAAGAGAGCTCTGAAGCTCTTGGTCAATAAGTAGAGGGTTGAAGATACCTCTCCCTTCTGTCTCTACTAGAGCTGGGAGTTCCAGATTCTTACAGGCTGTATCTGTGGCGGTTTCTTCTCTCAAGGAGTGGAGAACTGAGCACAGGGTGAAGCAATGGATGGTGGGAGATTTAAACTTGGAAGGCTGTCATCGTTAGCACCTGAGGACAAGTTGGAGGATACCTTGTCTTCAGCAGAAGCTGACAAGCTGAAGACAGCCAAGGATCTGGAAAGTGTAGCCGAGTTGCTGTACTGTGCTTGCAAAGGTGATGTCCAAGGCATTGAAGGGTCACTGGCCAAGGGTGTGAATGTAGATGCAGCGGACTTTGATGGTCGCACAGCCTTGCATTTGGCTGCCTGTGAGGGCCAGCTGAAAGTGGTTGAGTTCCTGATCAGCAAAGGGGCAAATGTGAACCCTGCAGATCGTTGGGGCAGCACGGTATGTAGACGTACTTTGTGTCTGGAGTTCAGAGATTTCTTTCCATTTTTTAGATATCTGCTGACTGCTATCTGGTCCTTTGTACTAAAAATCCATCAGATAGCAGTTGTGAGCAAAATATTTTGGCCTTATATCCAACTCGTGCTACTGTTGTTGTGGTCACTTTGGACCACACAGCAGTCAACTGCACTAGGTTGTTGTACTTTATATGTATTGCTTGCTAAAACCCTGGTTTGGAAGTGCTTTCAATACTGTTTGTACCTGAACTGCATTATAGAGCATTGTAGACATGGGTAGCAATGAATGCTGGAGCATTTAAATGCTGATTGGTGCCCAGGTCCACTCTGCAGGGGTTAAAAAGAGAGCTAACTATGAGGTTTTTGCCCTGACTACTGTGTCTGGAATCTCATCTTTATTAGAGCACAGATCCAAGAAATTATATTTCTTGTTCTAGACTCTACAGAGATGTGTCTGTGTCATCACATGTTGGATGTGCTACTTGGCAGCCCTTGGCAGATGCACAACATTACAAGAATGCTGAAGTATGCAAGTTCCTGGAAGAGCATGGAGGCAGATCATCTGTATGAGATCTATTCTCTCAGTCAAGTTCATTGATTTTGGTATTAATTGAATGGTCAGAATTATGTGATTAGCCATTGTCTGCATATCTACACTGCTAGTGGAGGCCAAGAGGAAAACCAACAGAAAATCATTGGAAATCAGTGAAGGGTTGAGGTTTGAGGTAATGAACCATGCATCTGTAGAGACCTGCGGTAAGAGCATTGTGGTTTATTCAAAGCTCTGCAAAGACAGATTTTTTAGATGGGTACTTGTTGAGAGAGAATGAGGATGCTTCTGACATGGCACTTGTGGCACAACAGAAACAGTCATTGCAGGTGAGAAGTCGAAAAGAGGTTCCAGAGTATGAGATTGATCCTTCAAAGCTTATTTTTACTAAGACCAAGGTCCTAACTGTAAGTTCATTTCAACCCTCTACTGTAACTTTCTTTCTGCTAGTTTTTGAGTTAAGGGACCAGCTACTGCAATTTTGAAAGAAATTGATATGTGGTAGTTGATTTTGATCGGGATCTTGATGGCAGCTTTCATGGATTGCCACTTATATTCCTCAAGAGTCATATGTACGAAGACTGTCTATAATAATATACTTCATAAGAACAGCAGGCTATGAAATTGGAGAAGTAGTGGTCATGTCACTCATACAGCTTCAGTTGTAGTCACATGTTCCTTGTACATGTGCACAGGGAAAGTATCGAGTGGCAATTTGGCATGGGACCAAAGTAGCTGTGAAAGAGCTGTACACTGGAGATTTAGCAGATGAAGGATTGTAAGTCTTCTCCTAGTTGTTCTGCTATTTTTGAACCACCAGAGACAGGTGGAGCTAGAGTTGGCATTTGCCAATGAACTGTAGGTCATAGAGCTGTCCAAAGATCTGTAGATGGGGACAGAAAGAGCAGGTATACAATTTCAGGTGAACAGGGAGACCACAGATGCAATGAACTATGATACGCAGTAAAGAATTGAGAATGTTTTACCTCCATGAGGTTTCTTTTTGAACAGGTGTGAAGGTGCTATGTGAGTGCTGAAGACATACATTTCTTGTGGCCTGCAGGAGACAGTTTAGAAGTGAGTTGGACCTTCTGCAAAAACTGAGGCATCCCAATGTGGTCCAGTTTCTTGGAGCTGTGACACAGAGTGCCCCTCTGATGATCATCACTGAATTCTTACCTGGGGTATGTTGTACCCTTTGAAACCATTTCAAGCAGACTTGAGTGTAAACTCTAGTTCTTTCATGAGAGTTGAAATGTCACGAGGTACCTTATTTTTAGAAGGCAGGGGGAGGAGAGTGGTTTGCATTCATTGGAGGATAGTGTGACTGATGTTGGAAGAGTTGACAGTTGGATCTTGCAGAGCATTTAAAGAAGGGGCGGCTGGACCCAGAAAAAGCAGTAATCTATGCACTTGATATTGCCAGGTACTCCACTATCTTTCTCTCAAAGTTCTGGATAGCCAGTAGCTTGCTTCATTTGTGGACAATCATTTGTCCCCATGCCACTTCATGGCAGAATGTAGATGGTCTGTTGGCTGGAATTGGCTCCTCTGTGTTTTGTCCCTACCTCATGTTTTGATGTCGTATATTTTGGTATGCCTTCACTTTCAAATGTGAGGTACTACTAGTTATGCTAGGTACTACCAGTTATGCTAACAGCCAGCTTTTGGACACAGGGGAATGAATTATCTGCATGAGCACAAGCCAGAAGCCATTATTCACCGTGACCTCAAACCCAGGTGAGGGCTGATGTCAATTGCTAGTCAATTGCTAGTCAATGCTGTGAAAATCAGCTCTGATCTGGCATGGAGACCCATTCAGGTTAATTCACATAGTGATCATCTTTACAGTTGTTGATTGAGTACTTTGGTGGAGAATGAATCTATATTTGTGGATTTGGGAGGAATTCACTGCAATACTAGTAAATGGATTTACTAAGCACATGAGGGGCCTCCCATGGACAAAAGCTGAAGTAGGATGTCTTGGCCTTCATGCATATCTGAAAGAACCAGATGACAGTTGCTGGAGCTGACAAATGTTTGCATTTGACTGGATGCACTTGGAATATATTCAACAGTGGGCTCATGCCTGTCTATTTGGTTTGGTTGCTAGAGTCAAGGGATAGGGGTTGGATTGATTTTGACAGTTGTTGTGATGCCGTAGAGAGGTCCAGCAATCTGTTGAGGGATGCTAAGCACCTGAAGGTGGCTGATTTTGGGCTGAGCCTTCCCACCCATGACCCAGACACCAACGATTACAAAATGCTCAAACGAAAGGGTACCTCCTGTAAGTAGCCCCCAACTTCGCACAAAACACAGTTACAGTGTACCATTGCATACAACTATGCTGTACTTTATGCCAATAATAGCATTGTGGCTTTGTTGGTTACTTTTTGTGCCTTGATTACACATTCTTGATGCATGGTTAGGTGGTGGTGAACTAAATGTGGTCACGGCCTCATCCTGTAGGTCGCTATATGGCACCGGAGCTCTATCAGGACCGCCCATACAACAAGTGTGTTGATGTCTTCTCCTTTGCTTTGATTGTTCAAGAGGTCTTACTCTCTACTTCTATGTGTATCTTGTTCAGTTATATTCAGTGACTTTGTGCAGCTTAAGTTATAGGTTGGTGTCATCCTCATAAACTAGGGGCATTCACAAAGCTACCCAAGTTCGGTTTTGATAGAAGCTTGTACTTTAAACTCACAATATCAGGCAGTAGTTTCTAAAATTCAGTAGATACAATTTGCAGATGATGGAGGGGGTCCGCCCATTTGAATCACTGGAAGCAGAGGAAGTGGCCAAGATATATGCTAATGAGGACAGGAGACCTCCATTCAAGCACCATGCACGACGCTATCCAAATGGCCTGAAAAAGTATATCCTTGTTCCCTGAGGCACTAGGTGTTAAACTATGCTTCAGTATGTCAAATAGTGCTGAATTGGGGCAAGGTGTTGAGGGGTTCAGAGTAGAAGAAAGGAAGTCAGAGGAGTTCAGGGTTGCTCTTTTTCTCTATGGTTTGAAATGGGGTTGGTCCAGTTTTGTGGCACTGAGAGGTCTTCAAGCAGCTGATGGTGTGCTACCTAGCAAAAGGTAGCAAAAGATTTGCTATTTATGCAGCTTAGGTTTTGTTCAGAAGTTGACCTTCTTGTTCAGGGGTGCCATTCTCCTTATCTGTGTTCTTTGACTCTGGCAGTTTAATTGAAGAATGCTGGAGCACTGAACCGACTCACAGACCATCTTTTGCTGCTATTATCACACGCCTCACAGACATCCAGTCTGAGATGGGGGGTAGACGTTGTCTGGGGATTCCAATAACGAAATGCATCCCACAGGATCCTTGAAGTGCTGTCCTGATTCACCTGTCTGAGTGCAACATATTAGAAAAGAAGAGTTGAGCAGACTGGACAAGAAAGCTCCTGGCTTACATAAAGGAAGTATGACAAAAGCAGACCTGGTTAGTAAAGCTTTGTAGGGTTCTCTCTCTTGGAATGACTGCTATTTTTCTAAATCTTTCTTTTGGAGTTCCCTGTACTCTTACTACTAACAAAGAACCCTAGCCTAGCCCTGCACATTGGCAACCTGTTTATCCCATTTCTATTTGCTATTCAAGTTTGACTTAAATCACAACCCTGGAGATGGATGTTCTCAATACTTATCATGATATTATTAGATGTTCTATGATATGTGCTATAATGGGTTGTTCTATGTGATAAAACCAAGACAGTTTTTGCAATCTTGGTTCTTGTTCATCTTTGATGCAGATGTTTCAGTCTGCTGGAAACATACATCTGCTGGAACACAGAAAATTGCTGGGGTCACAAATTCAGACATGGAAGGTTACCAATTTAGTCATTTTCAATGTGGAAAATATTGAGTGTCTTGGACTTCTTGGTAACTTGAATGTTTTAACTAGTATGAATGTATGTTTACTCAGTGATTTAGTGAGCAGAATATGACTAATTTTGACCATATGGATTCTACTCTACTGATCCTTAAAATAAATTAAGGTGGGTTACTCATCCATGTTGCTATACTTTGCTCCTAGTAACAGGGGAACTCCAAAATTATCATGATGATTCCAAGAAATTGTGTTAAGTTATTGTATTATGGATCACTCTAGTAAGTCAGAAAGGAGGGAAAAATACATTGGGTAATGTGCCCTTAGAATATGCTATAGGAAATATGTGGGATCTTTAGATTCACAGTAGCATTCTCCTCATGCTTTACATTTGGTAAAGCTGTGGCACAATGGGTAAAGCCAGGGGATGGGGACCTTCCTAAAATGTTGAGGTTGGACTTGACTACCTCCTCATCTTGGGCCCCTTATTTTGGAAATGCTCCTACCCTGGTGCTTTACCCCAGAGTAACAATATTCCAAGCATTTATTGATCCACCAAGAATATTCCTTTTGGAATTTTTAGTCCCTTCTTACAATTGTGGGTAGATGAAAGTTTGGATTACATGGATGACAAGATTGCACCCATATACAACACACTTTGAGGTCTCATTATGATACTTTGTAAGTTTTTTCCTTGATGAAGTAGGTGGTGGTATGCCAATTCCACACCTTTAGGAATGCTACCCACAACAAAAAGTGAAAGCAAAATGATCCGCCCTTTAGATGACCTTCATAAGGATGATAAATATTCAACATATTAAAATGGAAACATGGTGTTTACCTTGGTGAAAGCCCAAGTGGATCCTTCAATTAGGTAATAAATGTTTCTATAGTGGACTCTATATAACCCTAGAATGTAGGGACACCAAAGATTAGCCCGTTTCTGGGTGCATCCCAATGTCTCTACCCTGAAGGCCAGAACCAACAAATTCTGATTACATTCTTTCTATATTCATAATATTCATTAAAGTCTATCAATGGTAAAGAAAGCAGATGATGGTTTGGAATGAGGCTTCGTAAATCATGCCACCACTTTATGGAATGTTGCTCACCTTAAGCAGCCCTGCTCAGGGCTTGCTGCATTCTTTGGTGGAACCCTGAGGCTGAACACCATTCCATAGTACTTAAATATCACCATTTAGACTATATATTAAATTTATTGTGCTCAAATCATTGTACAACATCTCTTTTGAGACTGCAAAATATGATGTTGTACAATGACACTTGCATCTTGTGAAGTGTTAGAGCATCACCACGCATACATGGTATCTAGGCTTGCATCAATATATCTCGCATTCATTGCTACTTATTTACATATCTCATGTTTCACCCATAAACTTGAAATTGGGACTCTAAAAAGTGGGGGACCACTAATAGCAAAACAAGTAGACTCATCAAATAATCTAGCCAATCAACAATAGTTCAAGATTGTGCCATGAGGACCAATTAAGCAATCTAGCCAATCCATAGCACAATCGAGAACTATGTCATGGCTTTTGCCAATTGCTACATCTTGTGCAAACATGTGATACACAAATCATTTTTTTGAACCAAATAAGCAAGTTCTTACTATTCTACATTCAAAACATGTTCTTACAGCACATGTGTGGGGATGTTCTTAAATTTGTTCTATGAAGAAGGTGATTATGAGTGAAAGTGGACCCTTTCACACACCCCTGCCCCATCTCCCTAAGTATAATAAGTAAGTGGACCATGGCATATATAATGGGTAGTAGAGTTTCTAGTTTGCAAGGTGACCAAATTTGGCTTGCAAATTGCAACAATTTTTTTTTGCTTTTGAAATGTTAGAGCTTGAAAGAAGTTCTATAATCTTTTTGGTTTCTCCCTTTGGGTGACCACAAAATGTGTTGTGACATGGAAACAAGTGTCATGGTTTTTTCAATATAAAAGGGCCATCTTAGGGTTATTACTTGCCCTATTTGCTTCCAGTTGAAAGAGATGTGGAGTAATTGTGATCATTGTTGTCTTGCTGAGGAAGGTTACTAATGATAATGGATGGGAGTGGAGAGGGAATTATGGTGGAGGCTTGGAAGGGTGTGTGTTCTACGTTTATGTTGTGTCGTCTTGTGTTTTTGCAAGTTTTGGAAAGAGCTTAGTTTTGGAAATGAAAGCACATGGGAAGTTTTCCCAAGTTGTGTGGTGTGTTGGTGGTGATTATTTGCAAACATGTGGTATGGAGCACTAGAGCTTGTGAATATAAGGCAGGTGTTGACACTTTGGAGGCACCTTTAGACTCAAGGAGCATCTTGTGTTTTTGTTGGATCTTCCAATGTGATTTTGTGTTAATACAATAACATAAGTAATAATGTTGTGCAAGAAGTAGGCATTGAGATTTAAAATTTCATCAGTAATTTGTCTCCTTGCTTGTTGTAAAAACATGCACAGTAAAAGATTAGGGAAGAAAATGGAAAGGATGATCAAATCAAGAAAGCTGTGGGGTTGTTGTGAGTAGGTTTTTGTATTGGAGTTGGGTTTCTTGCAAGAGAAGCACACTGTTGATGCTAAAACTGAGAGAAGATTTTTCTTGTAAGAGAAGCACACTCTTCAGGCTAAGACTAAGAGAGAAGATTTGTTTGTTGAAAAAATATGCATCATAAATAGCAGTAACAAGCTGCCACGACTCCCCCACTGACTTCATCAGCTCTCAATGTGGGGTGTCTTTAAGTCTGTTAATCAGTCCCAAGCCCTAAAACACAATTTCACTGCCCCAGCTTTCCCTCATCAAAAAATTAGAACCAATTGACCACATGCAGCAGAAAAAACATTCCCAAGTTGTTCCAAGCATTGCTTACTGAAGAATATCATCAAGCCCATGGACACACTTTGAAATTCACCCACAAAGCACCCAAGCAGTGCCAACAATCACATGCTTCAAAAAGTTAAAACAAGAGGGAACATAAACATTCTGATGAGTCCAGTAGAAAAATTAGAGGATGGCCAATTG
>Ga0209208_10001614_pt1 | contig 31955 bp, 34 predicted proteins | sample S1TSphfallax_3_FD_187694 | JGI IMG/M metagenome (GOLD analysis project Ga0209208, IMG submission 187694) | Host-associated microbial communities from peat moss isolated from Minnesota, USA - S1T2_Fd - Sphagnum fallax MG (SPAdes) (version 2) | ecosystem: Host-associated > Plants > Peat moss >...
ACGTAGAGGCGGGAGGATTGCCACCCGCCCGTCGGCAACAGGATCCGTCACAAGCGTTAGCGGGGGCTGTGTTTCAGATTAACACTGCGTTTTCGTCTTTCAAGAGGCTGAGCAACAGTCTCGGCACCCCGAAAGACACTCCTGCGCTTCGTGAGAAGCTGTATGCATGCCTCCATTGCTTCCCCTTCTTTCTGCATCGCCTCTAGTAGGAACTTGATCTCATGAAGCTGGGTTTGATGAGAGCATGCTCTGTATATCTGTCTAATCACGTATGCTACAGTTTTATGCTGTGAAGTTTGAAATGGCAATCCTGTACCATAGTTTCCAAGCCATGAAGTCATAGGCCAAGGAATGTGGATCCCGTTTTGAATGATTCTGCCGTTCGATTCATTCAAAGCCATCAGTTAACTTCGATGTAGATGAAAAAAATCATCTTCGGGAGAGTGATAAAGTGCAATAGCATTGCCGGCCCTTCAACCCTAGTGATATGCTACCTGCAAGAAGGAGATCGGCACTTGATTTCCTCTGATACATAGGAAAATATTTGTACATGTCTCACTTCTTTGGATGGTCAATGTCGCTTGCTGGAGCTATTACTTCCGTTCATCTTGTAAGCGTTCTTGCAATTTGCAGGCACAAAGCCCGACAGCACATAGGCCAATTGTCAAAGGAGACAGGAGCCAAGCTGAAATCTCCCAGTGACAGTGACCGTAACAGCAGCAGTGTAAGTGAGATGCTCCAATTTCTTGCACTTATTTTCTGTTCTTCATGTCAGAACCAGTATTGTGCGGTTTGACTTTTGTGAAGAGCCTCTAGTTCTGGTTTTAAAAATAAATTAGAGCTGTTCCAGTTTGCGAAATAATGGAACCTGGAATTTGGTTCCAGGTCCGGTTCTAAAAAAGAGGGCAAAATTGCGGTTCTGGTTCTGTTTCTAGTTTTGAAAACCAGACTGGTTCCGGTTTGGTTCTAGGTAACCTGGTGTTAACTGCCGGCTAGATCCCGGTTCTAGTCGTTTTTCCCAAAAAAAATTTTATCCCCAAAATCCCACATCTGGTTCTTAAAACACTAGGATCATGGTTTTGGTTTGGTTACAGTTTTACAAAAACTGAGGCTCCGGTTCTGGTTCGAAACCTGTTAACGAAAATCAGACCTGGTTCTAGTCTGCCAAACTATGTAGCTGCCCAACATCGGCTGGAATCTGAGCGTGCTCTGCTCAATTGAACATGACAGAACATTCAGCAAAGAGGCTTTTACATAGTGAGGCATTTCAGCCACAAACCAGTAAGGAAGGAGTTTGATCTTGTGGGGGGTGTTTCTTTGAGGTTGCAGGCTACCAAAAAGGTGAGCGATGCAAAGCTTGCTAAGGACTTCCAAGGAGTTCTTGTCGAGTTCCAAAATGCTCAAAAAATTGCTTGGGATCGTGAAAAAGTTTACATTCCATTTGTTCCTCACGCAGTTCTTCCTACAAGGTGAATTCACAACTGGTGCTAACTCCACAGCGATTGTTTGCTTCCAATGTGAGTAGTTGTCCAGAGTTCCAGAAAGCTCTCTAATGCTGCTTGTTTTCCCTATAACAGCACTGGAGGACTGTACATTCGTTTGTTGAATCCTGGATGCTGTTTTTATTACCTTTAATTATGTTTTGCGTGTGTTTTTCTGGAGTTTCATGTCATTTATATATTCTTGAATCTCGATCCTCATCATCTTGTGCTATTTGGTGCAGTCAATTCTCTGATGAGTTTAAGCTGATGCCTGAAGATGATCAGGAACAGCGAGCACTGTTTGCAGAGCAAAGAAGGTACATGAATCAAGCTTTCTTTAATTGATTGGCACCACAGGTTTGTGAGCAGTGTTTTTTTTTTGGGCTAAATTTTGCACTGTGGTGACAATGTGAGCAAAATTTCCCCTGTGAAATGTACAAAGTGATCTTTTGGAAAAAATGAGCAAAATTTGCCATATTTGAGGAAAGAAAGTCAGAAGTTGTCATATTAAGAAAATGAATTTGTGGAGGTCGCCAAAACAAAGCAGGATTCTAAAATATTTCTACTTTGCTGTCTGACCTGTAGCCAAATTTGGCTCATCCCTCTTCTGGATGATCGCCAGTCCATCTACTTGACAAAAATGGAAAAAAAAAAAGAAAAAAAAGAAGAAAAACCCTTTGTTTGTGAACAATGACCTGAGAGGTGTGCATGTGTCAATTGTAAATGTGTGTGTTGTCCATGTGTAGGTCCACAGAAACTGCTGCTATTTGCTAGCCATGTAAAACCATTTGTATAGTTACCTTAAGGAAGACACTAAATACAGCAATCTGCAGGTTCAGTGATAGAATTGTTTGCCAGTTGCAACACATTCAATGCCAGATGTTGCTTGTTCTGCATGCATGTGTAATTTCTGCTTACAGTCCACTAAAGAGTTGGATCTGGTCATTTGCAGACAAGATTTCCTTCAGTTGGAGAATGAGGTTGTATTGAATGAAGCAGCAATTGAGGAGAGAGAGCAAGGCATTCAAGAGATCTATCAGAAAATTGGTGAAGTCAATGAAATTTTCAAAGAGTTGGCTGATCTGGTGAATGAACAAGGATACTTGATTGGTTAGTGTCATTATGCCTGCTTTTTCTTAGCAGGCTTTCTCAGAATGCTCAACAGAACAGCAGTTTTTTGTTACCAGTATGGAGCCAGCCAGCTTCAGCCAGCTGGAAATGATTGTAGCTGTGGTACTTTCTTTCATAATGTGTGATTGAGCTCTTTGGAAGAAAGAAGCTAACAAGCTTGTGACTCTTCACTGTGCAGATGATATTGATTCACACATACAAAGGGCAAACTATGGGACATTCCAGGGTAACCGCCAATTTGTCAAGACAGTGAAGATTCAAAAGTCTGGATCATCCATTGTGAGCATTACTCACCTTCATTGCCAATACCCTGTGACTAAGATGGACCTGGACAGAATGCTTTGATGAATTGGTTGAACTAAAGTCCAGACACTTCTAACTTAGATGGTCGAACATTGTGACTCACCAATGTGAGCAGTGCCAGTTATTCTTTGCTGTAGAATCTGGATTGTTGGAGAGGGTATTGCTTATGCCCAGCACTGTGTAGATTTATGTAGTGTTCGTGGTCAAAATCTATTGGAGCCATTTGAAAGAGGACATTGGCATATTTGCACTGATCTTTATCAGATCATTAAAAGTGCAGGCCATGTGAGTGGCATTAACTTCCAAGTAGTTTTGCAGTTAAAGCAGAAGGAAGTTCCACAAATACTAATGGGGGATATTGTTGCAATTGATGCAGATATGTGTGATTTTGGTGATCTTGGGTGTGGCACTGCTGCTGTTCATCATCTTCATAGTTTCATGATTTTCACTTGACCTCTTTTCCAACCTCACTCGGGGTGGTTGTATGTTAAGTACTATTTTGTGTATTGTATCCTCTACATCAAGGTAAATCATTCGTTCCTGTCATCACCTCGATCTACATTGTTGATTCATCTGGTGCAGTTGGTGTGATAATACACCTGATGGAGTGTGCAAGATCCCAAGCTCAATTGCCTTCTTTTGTAGCATGAAGTGTGTGACTTACTGTAATAGCTTCTACATGCATCCCAGTTCCCAAGTGCTTTGATTTTTAAGTATTTTATTCAAATTGATCTAGCATCTACCACCCAGGGAAGCATATGTCAAAATGTGACAAGCTCACAGGTGTAGTATTAATGTATCACTAATGTTCACCCAAATGAACTTTTATTGTCCTGTCATGTACTTGATTATAGTCATTTCTGTAGAGGTCAATATGGCAGGGAAGTGAATCAAAATGGTTTCATTTCATTTTGGGTCATATCAAAACTCATTCAGTTATAGTTGATGTTGTGGTTTGCAGTTCTATTTGATTTAAATCTGTTCGATCATGATGTTGATCTTTGTGACTCCTTTGGTTTGGTTAGATATCTAATTAATTACATGGGTAATGTGTAAATACATTTCTGGTCGATGTGGATAATGTTATTAAATTCATGTGGCATTGTCTCCATGCTTTTGTATGCTGTTATGTGCTCTAGTAAGCTTAGATAATCTCCACCTGCATGCAATATGTGGGCCTGTACAGGCATGAACCACAACAGCCAGTGAGTGGCACCAGGCACTCAAACTGGTGACATGCAAAATGCTGCAAATGCTGTGAATTGTGTGCAGTGCCTTGGCATGGTCATCCATGTGGGCACCTATTGATAGCAGAATGGCTATTATCAAGATGACATTTAGCTACTGTAGTAGCTAAGGGTAAGGCTGCATAGCCATGTGGTGGTTGGGAGTTCAAATCCCAACTGGACCCCTTTCCATGCTCTGTGAGGACAGTAAGTTACCCTGATGGTTATAGGCGAGGCTCATTAGTCCTCATCTGGTCTTTTTCGGCTTCACTTGAATAGACTACAATCATAACCTCATTGAGAATCATAGATTAGTGTTACCTTGTGAATAAATGCAGACATTCAGCACAATGGCATGACCAAGTTTCATGAAGGTCTCTCATCCTTTTTACCATTCTGTGCCTTACCTTTCTAGCCAGCATAGAGTCCCTAGACAAATGTAAGGGTTGGGTATGTGTTGTCAATAATGGTGGGAGGAAAATTCAACATGGTGGCATCAAAATTCTACTAGATGGAAAGGTAGTGATCGAGGAGTACAAATTCTCAGCAGCTCACATGGTGGAGCCTGCAGCTTCTTTTGAAGTCAAAATTCCCACTGCTGTAGGGGAAGCCAGAGTCTGGACCAGGTCTTGCAGGAGGAACATCTAATTAGGTGGTAGCAGGTTGTAGAAAGTTGTACTGCATCTGCAACTAAACACTGGCAGATTCCTTCCAATGTGACCAGTGTGTGCTTAGGAATGATAAGGAGTGGAAAGTGCCTACATTTAATGAGTAAGTCAGTCTTTGGTATTTATCTGCACAACAACATTATGCCCTATGTAACTACCATAATACCTTGGCAGCTTGCACACCACAATTATCTAATTTTCACAAATGTTGAAATTCAAACATGTTTCCAATTAACAAAAAATTTGTGAGGGGAAATATGCAACCTGCAGGAATAAAAGTATTTTATTTGTCAAAATATAAATTTCAAAGTTAATTTAAATTATCTGCAAACATGTGTTGAATTTGTGAAGGTACTTTGGGTAGTCTATTGTGGCCACAATGATCCAGCACCCACCAGCACACCATCCACTGGATGCCTTTTATTACTCAGTTGTGTCTGAATCTCAACTGAGTGAATACTTGGTTTCACCTTGGCAACCAATTCTGTGAGAAATAGGTCTCAAACATAGGTAGATAGGGAGGAAAATAGGTAACTTCTGAGTAAGCAGATGGTTTATACATAGGTAAGGACGGTTCTTATTACCTACCTGATAACAACCTGCTTGTGGGTTGTTAATAGAAAAAAGCAACTGCGCTAACCACCATGGTTAGCTAAGGAACTGGAACCCAACAGAAAACTGTTTCCTAACCACTTACCATTCATCCTCCATGGTGCACTGGTGCTGGTGCACTGGTGGGTGCTGGTGCACTGGTGGGTGCTGGTACACTCTGGTCGGCTATTGTGCCTCACTCATGCAACTGAATGGGTGCAGTGTGCAAATTTTTGTATGACCATTTGCTTGAAGTTTTGGGCATATTACTAAGTATGTAAAGCCCAGTAGAAATTCCTAGTGCATTTGGAGGACACTCTATGTCCATGAATATTCCTCCTTTTAGGAAGAGGAGGCATAGGTATATGATATTTATCCCTACTTCTTAAGAGTGAAAGGCATTGCAAGCATAATCACAGGCATAAGATCCCTCTCACTCTTTAAGGAGTAGACATAAGAGCCCTCCCCCACCTAGGCTTTGTGATTTGCATGTTTAGGTTCATGATAACCTTTGCCTTGTGCTTTATGATAGGTAAAGCCCATGGGTGAGCGAGATTCCCAAAACACTTATTCACAATCAAGTCAGTAGGTAGTCATGGCTACTCATCACCTTCCAGCTTACTTTTAGAGGGACAAGCTATAACAAAAGTGAAGCTCACTCACTCAAGCTTGCATTTGGCGTAGATGCTATGCTTTTACTGAGACAAGCTATAATGAATGACGCTCACTCTCTCAAGCTTGTTGCAGCTTGAATGAGGAGAAAAGTGACTTTTTTAATTAGGTATATCTCTTGAGTGCTAGCTAATGTCACAATTGAGTCTTCCCATTGCTTCTGGAAATGTCTGTGAAATGTGACAGACATCCTCCAGGTCATAAACTTTTGTGTAATGATTTGCTCAAAAGTTTGGATGGATTATTATGTACTAATCTTTACACCCACCGTTGGGTGCAGATGAATTTAGTGGGTAGTCATGGGCAGCTCATCACTCCTATTCATTGACAAAGGTGACAGGCTGAGACTTTGTGAGTGAACATCTCTGCTTTCAAATTCAATTGCAGATTGCTTTGAAACTCATGGATTCTTGATGAGAATTTCCTACTTGACATCCCCATGTTCATGAAATGCCTTACTAGCTTGACCCTGGATTCAACAGACCAGTGGATCATGCTTGCTTGTGCTAGACAGAAAAAAATTCCTACTTTTAACAGGTTTCATCCCAGGCAATTCTTGATGTCTTTCCCAGTAAACAAAATGACAAAAACCGGTACAACTCACTAGCTCTCTGGGTGGAAGAAACTTACAGAAGAATCGTCAATGGGAAAATGGAAGAATAATTTGTCCAGTGGTCAGAATAAGAATTTGTTCCTCCCTGTAAGTTGGATCAACCATTAGTCCTTTGGAGGCAATTTGTAAGTGCTCACAAGGTTAGATCCCTGTTTTTGCATTGGTTACAATCACCCCATCAAGCTGCTGCATATGGTATTGCAATGCTTCAAACAATGTTGTCAGATTTTTTGTCACCAGGACAAACTAGACTAGGGACTTACAGACTTGCTGTTTGCAGAACACCAAAAGAGACTAAAACTATATTGTCAAAATGAATGCAATGAAGACTCTGAAGCAGCAAAGAAACTGCATCTCCAAGATAGTGTCAAGTGACCAAGGGCCATGGGAATTTCATAATTGAAATTCTGGTGTTACAAGGAGATGTGCATATGCTGTAATCGTGTTATATGAAGCCTAAAGACCTGTGAGTATTCATTGGTGAATCTAGAACAGCCACTATAACACAGTGGATGAATGTATGGAAAAGCTGCATGTGCCAACTCAAGCTGAGGAAGAAGCAACAGAGAGACAATCCCATTGAAGCTCTATCCTCAATTATGAGTAACTTCAACTTAAGAATCTCTCACCTGCAAGTTGTATCAAACCCTCGGCACCAAACCTGTGCTTTGACAATTTTGGACCTTGTGCATACTGGTACCTGCAAGAGAGAACGAGCAAAATCCACACATGGATCCATGATACACAAGCCCATGTACTTATGCATGTTCTGTAGAGTCATTCCCTGGGATGAATCTATGCATATTGAATGCTAATGGCTCTGCACTGGATGCCCAGAAGTTATTATGCAAAATGGAGAGAAGGAAATGAGCTTCTCTATTCTGTTGCTGAGACCAAGGTCAAGTACATTACCTGTCAAAATCAACTCCAATTGGAGCATTGACATGAGATAGAGATTCTTGCATGCCATTGGTCATTGTTGTTCTCTCCCCCAGCAGGTGGAGGTTGTTTATGGTGGTGCTATGTTGAGGATTTTGGCTCGTCTCTAGTTGAGATGATGTTGAAAACCTCAAGTTTGCTTGGGCTAGCTGCTTGAGCCTTCTATTTGCCAGCTTCCCTGCCAATTCTCCATCTCCTACCTGCCTCAATACACCCCACCCATCACATCATTCTCTCGTTCTCTATCCATCCCTGCTTTCTGTGGAAGGATAACCCATCAAGTATGTGAAAGAAAGTTCTCTTGAGACTTAAATTTTATCAACATTTACTAATGATCCTCCCAAAGAAACAAGGGTCAGTAGAGACAACAGGCTTACTTTGTTACTAGCAGCCAAGGAAATATCATGTGAAGTGATGGTATGTGTGGCATGATTGTGCACTTGAGAGCGGCGCTGTACTTTGACTTCCTCCTCAAGTGCAACCTTCTCCCCCTTTAGCTTGTTCATCTCTAACAACAGTTGGTTCACTGTGTTCATCAGATCCAATTTCTCTGCTGGTATTTGCCCCCCTCTTGGTTGCCTCACCAAAAACTAGACAAAAAAACACACTAGTTTAGCATTATATGCTGTCATCTTTTTCCCTTCTCAAGGTGAAAGTTGCAGGTCTGAACAGTCTTTGACAAGATAACATATGCAGTAAGATTGTTTCCTTTCTTGACTCAAACACAGGTCACGTTTTTGATATATTGGACTAAATGACACAGGGAGAAGTCATTTAGAGAACAAATGAATGAGTGAAAGTAGCATTTGTGGAGTGGCTGAACAGGTATTATACCTTCTGATTGAGTTTCAATGTCTCGAGTTCAGCCTTCATCTTCTCATTCTCCTGCATTATTTTCTTAGTTCCACATTAGTTTTTCAAAGAAAATGAACTAATCCTTCAAGGTAAACAGCACAAGAGTGACATGAGAGTATGCAGAGAGTCTTCTTGTGAAGGGATGTTGGAAATGTACCTTGCGCAAATTGAAGAGTTGTGACACAAGTTGTGATCGGGCAGATGTTTCATCTTTCAGCCTGGCTTCAAGCATGTTCCGTGAACTCTGCAGTGACATGAGCTTGGTTTGCAACTCTGCACATTCTTGCTGGACCTTGGAGAACTGAGTCTGGTTTGCCACCTCCTCTATCTGATACTTCTTCAACTTTTCCGTCAACTGCTTGACTTCTGCATTGAACAAATCCTGTTGCCAACCAATAGTTACTTGAAATAGCCCTCTATTTCAATAGTTACTTGTTCATCCAGCAGAAATCATGCAAATAATCTTGATTCTTTGCATTTTAAGAAGCTTGGAGCTGGAGATGTACCTGCAACCGGTGCAGTTCTTGCCACAACAGGGTTTTCTCATATGTCATATCATCATTTGCAGTATCATTTGGATGCTGCTGAGTTATACTGATCAGCTCTGATTCCTTCTGTCGAGTTACCAGCAATTCTGCTCTCAGCTCCTCATTTTCTTGCTTTAGCTGAACCATACACACCAATGTAATGTAAATTAGCAGCCACTCCCTGGTCTGATAGGCTTACAATTCACTGCTTTTCTGCTCATTCTAAAGAGAGATGAAAAAGAGGAAGGATTATGCCATGTCTGCTGACAAATGTGATAGTCTCTTCACCACCACTAGAGCTACAGCAAAAGATAACAGTCCCATTAGAATTTCCTTCTCACAATGTCCTTCACACAGAGACTTGGCTAAGAAAGATTGGTTATTGAAGTAACAGTTGAACAGCTGGGACATTGTTCCCAATTGAATTCCACCACTAGATACTAGCCCATTGTCACCATACTCTCTCTTCTGAATAGGACACATGGTCCTCTTTCTAGGTGCGTAAAAATCCCCAGGCAACAAGTTTTGTCTTTTGATAAGCAGGATCTGAAGATAAGGAACGGAACCCTACACAAGAATTGGGAGGATAAGACTTGTCTAACCTTGCCACGAATAAGGACAAGTGTGTCATTCTTGGCATCCACTATAACTCGCAGTAATTGAAGTCCACTCTCCAGCCTTGCTAACTGCCATCAGTCATCATCACCACCACATGTAAGGAAGTATGGTCCCCATATCCTTATATTCACCAAACAAACTCACTTTCTACCCACAGATCATCTTGAACTTCCATAAGAGTGCCAAATTGTTAGCCATATACATGAAGTCGAAGGAATCCTGAAATTTTGCTGAATTGTTGTTTTGTACCTCATTCATTAAGAACTGGTTAGTGCCTGGCTCAGCAGCCACCTTGTGGGTTGGCTTGAGATTATTAGGAACCTGGGGTTTGAAGGTTGGCAGGACATGTCTCTGGAATCTTTCCACATAATCTGCAAGGGCAGTGAGTGTCCCAGAGGTTTGCATACAAGAGTTTTCTTCGGCTTGCAGACGAGATGCCATGGAATGCTGAGCCACCTCTGCATTGTTCTTGAGTTCCTCAATTCTGACCAATGCTTGCTGGTTGTCAGCCACCACTTTCTCCTTTTCAGCAACTGCTTGAAGAAGCTGGCATGATGTTGAATGCAATAAACCTTTCAGTTGCTTCAACTCATCTTTCAATCGCTGTGTTGCTCCTTGTACAAGTGATGCCACCTCCACATCTCGATGTGCCCGCAGTCTTTGAAGCTCAACTCGCTGTCATTTCAAACAAGCCATGACTGTAAGTAGCAGCAGAGTTTTCTTCCATTACTGCCTAAATACCTCCAAAGATGGTGCCCTTGAGAACTGAAGCACAACAGAAAGGGAAGAGACACAAAGGGTTACTTGGTTCTTTTCCCTGGCAATGATGTCATCAAGCTGAAACCGAAGAAGATCATTCTCATTGCCCAATGTTCGTGCAATAACATCAGCCCCCTCTCCATTTCGATTTCTGCACCTGGTAGACTGGAACAATGTTGCAGCCCCTGATAGAATTTAGAAACAGGCTACATATGCTTAGTAACAGGAGTATATGAATGAACTAAGAAACTTCAGGAACTGTTGCAGTGCATTAGAGGTGAACCCAGTATCCCCCTGCTCTAGCTACCTGCATAACTACCAACAGAGAAACCCTCAAAGACATGCAGGTCTGGCAGGAACAATCAGAAGAAAAGACAGATTACAAAATCAGTAAAGCACACCATTTTTGAGGGATACTTGGGTTCTCTCACTAGACCCCAACACCTATAGGCTTTGGAAGCAGATACTTACATCATCTGTGTTTGGGTCAACAGCACCCCAAGCTCCTGCTACAACAAAAATCCAGATCGATCAGGTGGTCAGCCCATTGTGTCAGATGTCACAAAATATGCATGTCTTTATGAAGATCTCTCTACTGAGAAAGACATATGCATCTTGCAAGTCGCGCAAGCAAAAAACATAGATCCCTGCAATCAAACAATTCCAAGTGAAAAGAGAGGAACAAAATGCAGTCTGCCAATATGGTTCACTTCCAACATGTCTGTACCCCTGTGGAGCTACTACTACTAATCTGACCATCTGAATGTGAAACGAGGGGATTTCAACATTCAGATTTCCTCATGTTGCTGAATGTACATGCTCTCCAAATTTAAATGCCTGATCAACCTCATGAGGGGAAAGCTTTCTGAATTGTAATCTACAAGCACATTTTGGTAAAACCCACTAGGCACACATCAAGCAAAAGAGAGACACTCAAAATCCTCTCTGTATAGTAGGGTTGGCGCCCCTGATGCTGGAATTCAACCTCTACTTCCAATTCCTTTGAGATATTGGTTGATAGCTTGCTAGGCACAGTAAAATCAAATTCGCAAATGAAGTTGTTGGAGAAAAGGAGAAGGAGCAAGTGAGAGAATACTGGACGGTGAAGCTCGGTGAGGTGGTGAGGAACGACGAGGTGGTGAAGACATAGGAGGTCTGTCCGTCTGTGAGCGTCCTCCCGCCCATGAGATTTTGAGAGATCGGGTAGAAGAAGAAGCACCTTGTGAAACTGCCCCTTCGTGAGTCTGGTGTGGCTCCTCCTCCTCTGTTGTAGCTATTGTTTCCCAATTCTGACAAGACTCTGCTTCCAAGCTAGAAAATAAATTAATAATATTCCTCGACAAAACTGCTTGGAGATAGAACAATCTTTGACATGGGTATTATTCTTCTCTGCAACATGTTGCTCTTCTCAGAGAACCCATGGCAACCAACCTCTTCGACAGATCCCACATTTCTTCCTTGACAGATTCACATCCATTGACAGATCCACATCTCCAGTGAGATCTCTTCCCCTGTAAACGTTGCAATTCCTCCCGACAAGGATTCTTCTCAACACCAAGCTTTAGGAACCTGCCTCGATAACTGCTCCAGGCTTCCCCCACAGACGTTAGCCCACCTCCTGAGGTCCGGGTAAGCTGTCAAATCTCTCTTCTGTTATGATCTTTGTTTCCTAATCTTCCAGTGCAAGATAGAACTCCCAGTCTTCATTGCTCACAATATTCTCAGGATCTTCTGGTACCTTGCCCCGGCGTTTACATGACTTTTTTCTGCCCCTCTATGCACTGTGTACAATCAGGAATCTCTTAAAGCAACTCGGAATCAAAACGCCTGCGCCTGCATCAAACTGGAGGAAAAGCTCGCTAGAATTGCTGCTGCAAATGACCAAACCGTCATCATCCTCTGAAAAGCAAACCTTCCACAGCAACACAGATTCTGCTCCAAAACATCTTCAAATTCTCTCAAAATCGCAGCAAGGCTCGTGTGCTATGCGTGGAACAATTTCAATTAAACATAGCTCACACTTGAGCTCAAGCTTTTGCTTCCAATCCATCGTACCCCCCTCCCTCCTTCCTCATCAAGAAAACAGACAGGAAGACGAAACTCCATAGAAAAAAAAATTCTCAGTTCTTCACAAAGAATTCTTGCGATAGAAGCTAGTAATGCGAGAGACCACGCCAAGTTCTGAAGCTTCAAATCCTATTGCGGATGGTGAGTGCCGCAGCAGCAACAGCAGCTCCTGGATACAAAAAACACACCTCCTGTGCACAATTCTCAACCAAATCGCACCAAATGTTCACCAAAACGCGTCAAATTTTCGAGCTGATTCACGAGAAAATCATCGAAATACCTTGTGATCGAAAGCACGACTGGAATGCGCTCGCAATTCGAAGAGAATCGAAGCTCCCGCGCGGGTGACAAACCACCGCGATGTCCGCTCCCTTGCCCGAAACCGTTACGCATTTTTAGGTCCCAATCCACATGACATGTCCCGATTGTGTATCACGGGATCTCATCACATTTGGGGAACTCAATCGAGACCTCGTTGGTAGACTCCCCACGTGATGGATCCCGATTTTCAGGCCCCGGTTGTGTTATATCTCGGGATCCCATCACAGAAGGGACCTCAATAGAGACCTCGTTTGTGGACTCCCAATCCACGCGACGGGTCCCGGTTGTGTATTTCGGGATCTCATTAGCTAAAGGACCTCAATCGAGACCTTGTTCGTGGATTCCGAATCCATGCGACAGGTCCGGATTGGGTATCTGGGGATCTTTATCACATATGGGACCTCAATCGAGACCTCGTTGGTGGACTTCCAGTCCACGTGACAGGTCCCGATAGTGTATCTCGGGATCTCATCACCTGTGGGACCTCGTTGGTGGGTGGACTTTGCACTCCAAAATCCATCATTCGTTCAAGCAGTTCAGATAATTATTGACTACAGAGTAGTTCCTTCATGGATGCGAAACTTCTTCATTCATGGATTGGGTGGCCTCCCTCATGAACGTTACATCCATGACGACACTTCTGAGTTTAAGTAATCTGATCTCCTCCGCCTTTTCCTTCAGAGAGAAGAACAAGGCCCTGAGAAGAAGAGGAAGAAGAGCGAGCGAGCGAGCGACTGTAGAGGCGCAGAGGAATCTCAACGACGATCGCGGTAGGGATTCTCCATTGCTCTTGGATTTCTGAAGGAGTTATTGGAGATTGTAGCACTGCTGAGACAAGAGCTGTGTGGAGGAGGTTTGGGTGCGACCGCAGCGAGAGAGAGAGAGAGAGAGAATGGCGTCAATGTTGCAGCGCGTGGCCAGTAGTGGGGTGGTTCCAGCTTCGTGTGCTCTATTAGGAGATAGCACCAGAAGTGAATATGGATTTAGTCTGCCACAAAATCTTGCAGCTCCTCATGGCAGCAGCTCGTGGGGTTTGAAGGGGAAGCTAGGCTTGAGATGGGGCGATTCTTTAGGGTTTCGTCCTCTACCCAGCTCTTTCTTCTCTGCAGTCCACCCGTCTTTCGAGAGGACGCAGCAACCCTCGCGCACTCCTCTTATTATCTCCATGGTACTTCCCACAGGGTATGTGTGCATGTGCCATAGGGCAGCCAATTTTGCTTTTCTCTTTCCTTTCTTCAACTCTCGGCTTGCACCACCAATTTTACCGCCTTGTTCATTTTTTTCTATTGACTGCAACAAGAGTTTTCTTCGTTTCTGCGTGCTCCTGACGCTCATCCAAGTGTCTTCTCCGTCTTGATGTTCTGATACAGCAGCAACTCGGAAAGAATTGTCGGAAGAGGGAATCCAGCGTAAGTACCTAACCTCGACTTATGCACAGGGTTTTGCAATTGCTTGGGTTTTGGAGCAGAGGATTTTAGGGTTTTGTGCTAGCTCTGAGACTGCGAGATTCTCAGGACTAAAAAAATTCTCTCAAGTATTCAAACACATGTATGTTTAGCATGCATGCATGATTCTTTTTTTTCCCAGGAAATCAAAATTTATGTTTAGCATCTGAAACCTCAAAGATTCCAAACTTCAAGATGAGAAGGGTTTTTGACATACATACATCTCTGTTGGGAGGAGCATGGTGGCAGATGGGAAGCTCGAGCAGTGAAATCCTATAGCATGGCAGAGCTGGAGGCTCGGAAATTAAAGTATTCCACCACTGGGACTGAAGCTCTTGTCATGGGAATTCTTACGGAAGGTAAGCAACATACATACAGCCTCTGTAAAGAAGTGCAGATTTGATTGATGAAATTTGCAAAAGAATTGACCCTTGCAACGACAAGTGCACAGATGGCTGTCTTGATTGATGAAATGCAAAAGAGAGAATGTTTATGCATAGGGATGTGTGTTTCTTCAGCTAATCCATTGACTTATAGACTATGTTCTCAACTCCTGCCTGAAAGTTGCCAGTTGCTCAATGTGCATTGACCAGGGACAAGTGCAGCAGCAAAGTTCTTGCGCAAAAATGGAATTACCTTGTTTGGAATACGTGATGAGACTGTGAAGCTACTTGGCAAAGCTGATATGTACTTCTTCAGCCCAGAGCACCCTCCTCTTACTCAACCTGCACAGGATGCACTTGACTGGGCTTTGGATGAAAAGAGCAGACTAGGTGAATATATCCTGCAACACAAATAACAGCATCTGCTCTTGTATTGTTGTTCCAAACCCTGCTGTGAGTGATACAGGAAATATCTCTAAACCACACTAATTCTAGAGAGTACTAGATGTGATGCTAGTTGTATTGCCACCAATTGCAGATGACCTGAAAAATCAGAGAAGCTTTTTATCTGTAATGCTTTTTCTCTGGTGTAACTTTTACTGCAGGTATTGATGGTGAAGTGAGTACAACTTTGCTGTTACTTGGAATATGGGCTCAGAAAGGTTCTGCTGGGCAAACTATATTGTCAAGCCTCGGGTTTGATGACAAGATGGCTACTGAGTTGACAGCATCTGTAAGTGACATCTAGTCGTAAATGTATGTTAAAAAAACATTGATGCAAATTGAACCGTTCTTTATACTCACCCTGAGAAACAGTTGTAGCACGTGCTTTGCTAGCTCTCTCTAACCTGCCTCAAGTTTACTGGTAAACACAAGCTATGTCCTTGTGTCTCATTTTTGCCCTTGTAGTGAAATGCCCAAAATGGGAGGTTCATGGTTTGCATACCATTAATGTTGTTCACCTATTTGTAATCATGTTTGCATCTTATGGAGCATGTGTGGCATTGATTTTCTGTGCAGTTGAAGAAGGAGAAGGAGATGGTCAGTGCTGCAAGCAGCTGAATAATACTATAATTGCAACTCGAGCTCTCTTTGTCATAGTCATTGGAAGAATTTTTGCAGTTCCTGTAGGCAGAAAAGTGTATTTTAGTCATTCATTTTTACAGAAGGCATTTGATACTTGTGCATCATCAAGGTGTGATTGTACCTCCTGGTGATCTAGCTTCTCTCTGGCTTTTGATAATTGGGAGACTTTTTCCACATCATGTTGCCTGTAGTATCTCAAACTAACTGTATGTAGATTTCAGGGATCAGGTAAGATGATGGGCAGAAGTTAAGACTTGAGACTTTTTTGTTGTCAGAATTGCTTGTTTTCTCCTTCCTCACATGATTTTCACAAAGATTGGATCATGAAAATAGTGGAGTTTTTTTCATTCCCAGATTCCAGTTTCAGTTTTACCAGATGGAAGAGAATTGAGTACATCAAGTTGTCCTCAAGCTTCATATATATTCTTATCAATCTCCAAGCACATACAGTTTAGAGAAAGAAAACAAACATCTGCAGCTGTAGATATTGAAGGAGCTTGTGTGACAAAATCTTCTTTCATGGATTTTCTGCAACCAATGCCACAATGCCAGTGGACCCGAAGCCTCCTTCACCACGAGTAGTTGCATCCAAGTCCTCCACTTCCAAGACTTGTGGGGTGACAATGAGCTCAAGGATTAGCTGTGCAATGCGATCTCCGGCATGGATGGTGAAATCAGTGTCAGAGTGATTGAAGAGGATGACTCCGACTGGACCACGGTAGTCAGCATCAATCACACCTGCTCCGACATCTATGGAATGCTTCCATGCTAATCCTGACCTTGGAGCTGTCCAGAAAAAACACCAATTCATTGTTGCCTTCAATTGTCACTGACTGGATACTCTTGTATCATGTTTGACTTCCCTTTGCAAATGCAACAATTCTTTCCTCAGATCTTCACTGACAGAATATACTTGCATAATGTACTAATTCCTTTGCAGAATGCAAACATTTTGACAAGCATAGTAGTAGTGGTCAATGAATGTGAGAACTCACCAACACGTGCATAGGTGCCAACAGGAATTGCAATAGAGAGGTCAGTCTTGACCAGTGCCTTTCCACGTGCTGGCACCATGCACTCATATGCACTGCACAGGATTTCAATTGTACAAAATCTTCAGTCAAATCTTTCTGTTTTACAGGACTTAAAAGAGATGATGAAAGTGCTGTGTAGAATTAACTCGACTCTCTGTGAGTAGATAGATAAAGTGGATTCAACTTGGTGCAACCACAGTTTCAAAAGCATCTTCTTATGTTGAGGTGCACACAGTTTGGTGTGGCCTTCAATCTTTGCAGATAAATCTGAAACTCTTTGTCATCAATCATGCCTGCTTTCATAGTTGAAGGTCCAAGATTGAAGTTGTCAAGAGTTTTGAATTAAACTGCAAAGGTCAAAGGTCAGAGATCAAAGATGAATGTCTGAAACATAAACCTCAACATATTACTACTGCAAATGAGAACATGGAAAAGAATGGTACTTTTTTGGCACAGAAATTTGCATGTTTTTACATTGTCCATTTCAGAAAGAGTGCTTCTTCACAGAAGCCAAAAACAATCACGGTTGCAAAGTGAACCAAAATCACAGAATAGAAGGGGATGAGTACGTGGACAAGGATGATGCTATTCCTGCACTGAAATTCACATGCTTGCACATTATCCATTCCAGGAAGAGCACTTCTTCCTGGATACAGGAAACTTCAGTCATCAGGGTGGCAAAGTGAAGCAAAATCACAGAAGTGAAGGACAAGTGCATGGACAAGGAAGATGCTTTTTCTGCATGGAAATTCACATGTTTGCAATTTCATTATCCATTCCAGAAAGAGCACTTCTTCATGGATGCAGGAAACCTCAGTCATCAAGGTAGCAAAGTGGAGCAAAATCACAGAAGAGACAAGAACCGGTACATGGACAAGGATGATGCTTTTTACTGCACTGAAATTCCCATAGTTTATGCATTACCCAATTTCAGAAGAGAGAAACACTTCTTCACCAATGCTGCAAACCTGCCGACTGTGACAAAATGCAGGAAAAGTAACAGAAGAAAAGACAAGAAGAATAGAAACTCCAGAAAGAGAATGAGAAAGAGGAATGGCAACTCCAGGAAGAGACAGACAAAGACAGAGACAGCAGAAGAAATGGCAAGGAGTGCGCACATTCAATACCTGGAAAGATCATAGCCAGCAGCCATGGCAGAACCTCTGGAAGGCAGAACGGCATTCCGAGAAAGCTTCTTGACGCGCAGGGCAGCGGGTGCCTCTACTGCAAGAAGGTCAATGCTACTAGGGCCGCCATTCTTCTCATGCCCGTTTTCCAGCTTCTGAAGCTTCTTGGCTTGTGGCTGCTCCTCTTGCACATCCTCCTCGGCATTGTGCAGCATGATGTGCTCTCCTCCCTCACTGTGCACTGCTGCAGAAGAAGCTCCAGGAGAGGAGGTGTCGCAGCAGCGGCGGATTGTTGTTGCTGTTCTTCTTCTTCTGTGGATGCTCAAAGAGACGCTCCAAAAACTCCGCCTGTCAGTGCGAAATTCGATTGTGGACGAACAAGATGTCGTAAGGGGGTGCGCTGCGACTATTGTTGTGGCGTTGGAATTTGGGCGGGAACTTGAGGGAGAAGAAAGCGGAAAACTGTAGTGACGGCGGGAGTTCGCGGCAACTGGACACAAATGACACAGGGTTTCCATCAACGATCTTTGGGAATTTTTTTTTGGCATTGACGTCGGTTGCAGATGAGGAGATGATGCTTTGCATCGAATTCTCCAACTGGAAGAAACTCTGTTCTGAATTGCAGCAACAAGATCAAGGATTGCTCTTTAGAGTTCAACGACTTTGCTTTGGCCAAAGCTCTAAACCCTAGAGCAAGCAATCCTTCCTTGATCACTGCAATGAAGAAGATTGGGACGCATCATCAGATTCCCTCAGAGGAAATGTCTTCTGTTGCCATCGATCTCAAGAATCTTGCAACCAGATGATGCACACATGAGAAGTACATGAGTAGAAGAGCCATAAAGAATTGCAGATGAGGCAGCAGCTAGAGAGAGAGAGAGAGGATGAATTCAACACCCACCACCACCACCAGCTTGTTGAGCTTCTGCTGCTAGTTAGCCAGTGAAGGGACCTTTTTCAGCTAGCTGCTCTGACTGGACAGAAGACAGCCAAGAGACCAGTGTGGTGAAGGGCCAAGAAGGTGTGGCAGTATGGAAGAATCTGCACAAAGAGGAGGGCATTGCCAGGAGAATAACAACACATGGGTGGTAAACATAACAACCTGCAAGTCATCACATTCTTGCACTAGAATTACGGCTTGATTTTATGTTTGCTAATCGTCACACCCATGCAGAAAATTAAGACTTGATACTCATGTCACAACTGGTCAACTGCTGCAGTATGGAAGTTCAAACCTGCACAAAAAAGAGAGCATTGACAGGAGAACAACACATGGGTGGTAAATGTTACAACCCTGCAAATCATCACATTCTTGCAATAGATTTAAGGCTTGATTTCATGTTGGCTAATCATCACATTCTTGCAATAGATTTAAGGCTTGATTTCATGTTGGCTAATCATCACACTGATGCAGAAAAATCAAGGCCTGACATGAGGCCTTGTGCAGGACCTGAATTCTCAGAACAGCCCTGTTTGAGGTCCTTACCCAGCATAAAGAACTTGTAGATTTTTTTCCTGATGGGTGTATGCTTCATTATGAGAGGAGAGGTAAGAGAAGAGAGGAGGCACCTTACATGTAAGGTGCCCACCCTCCACACACATTAGAAAAATTCTACTGATTCTTTATGGATATGAAAACAAAAATTTTCATAGCCATCCCACCTGTGTGAAGTGCATCTTGTAAGCTTGGAAAGCCTCATGGTCCTTAATGTACCTGCCAATTGCAAGACTGATTGTTGTATCTGCTGATAGCAGCAACAAAAGTGGCTTTTTTTGGGTGGGTGGATACTGTGCAGGCTACTTTGTTTGCAGCTGGCCAGAAAGTAATTGATGTGCAAAGATTTCTGCATACATCTGATGGCAAATAAGAACCTACCCATGTAGGTTGTATGCTTGGAAGCTTGTTTGTCTCCAAACTCTAGAAATCTCAAAGGGATAGCAGAGGTGCACGGTTAGAAGTTTCATTACTTTATACACCTCTGACTTCCTTCTTTGTTTGTTTCAAATGAATGCAAAGGCATAGTAGATTGATAACAAGAGTTGGCTGCACTTAAGAGGCCTGGCATTCTTCATTTACCTCCTAACTATGTGTTTCAGATGGGATGGACCAGGTGAGGTGTCTGCGATTTATGTTTCTTGCAACAGAAACCTTACAAAGAAAAGGAGGAGGATTTGAGAATGTTGGACAATTATCTTCAACTTGGTTTCTTAAAACTTATCTTCCATTTCTGGTTCCTAGTTGCTGATTATTTGTTTCCCTGCTAGCAAGGCTGTTTCATCGCTCTCATTTGATGAGTCTTGTTTTTGTGCGATCCTTGCTCCAAAAAGGATCAAAATTGTAAGCCTTTCTCAAATGACATCGTTTTCAATGGATACTAATACCTCTCATGTATAGGTAATATGTTCTAATTTGCCTTTCTATAATGGGTGTAAATGGCCTTGTTTGCCTCTTTTTAACCCCTTACAAGGCACAATGGGCAGGTCCTCTTGGATATACCTCACCTTACCACTGTCCAAAATCCACATGCTGATTTTGCAAATGATGAAAGACATTATGTTACAGAACAAGTCATGTACAGGCCATAGTGCATGTTTTGCTGCCTATTCCAAAGTTTTGGCTCGCCCTATTGGCTTGCCCATATACCTCACACATACCTCATTGGGCTTGATGGCCTATACCTGGCACATTCCATATTACTTATTGGTTGCTTAAAGGTACTTGCCTTTCATAAAAACCCGGCCAGTGGGAGAACGAAGCATTTCGTTTGTTTAAATGCACAGCAGGCATTCCCGCCAATATGGCAAGCAATACATGGACACACGACCAAAAGCTCTTTTGGTGGAACTAAAACTCAAAATGGAGTAAAATCATTGAAAGCCAATGGCTAAAACAAGAAGAGTATTGTGCCATAAATCAAACAGTCAAAGATTTAGCTACAAGAAAAAATATATATAGAAAAAACCACCCATTTTGCAAACAATGAATTTGGTTTATGAGGGGAGAGTTGCTTGCACAAAATTTCAAATTTAGTTCTTACCCGAAATTTGAGCAAAATACAAATTTGTGCAAACATTTTGTCATGCACTACTAGATCTGCACTTAACAATATCAAAACAAGTAAAGTCGCACACATTAAACATGCAACAAACAAGAGATGCAGTTTAGCATCAGGCTATGGCTATGTTTTGTGATTCAGTTGTGGTGTCTGTTGGCTCTATCCATGGGGAAGAGACTAGACATTGGTATAAAAATCAGGCATCAAAGTATGGCTCAAACTTGGCCCAATGCATGGGTGACATCTGAAGTGCTCATGTGCATATGATTGATGGACATAATAGAAGTGCATGTGTCTAGATAAGAAATTCTAGATCAAGTAAAGGGAAGTTTGACATTTGATGTTGGAACTTGCCATACAAGGAAGAGTCATTATGTGATAAGCTGCTTGTTTTGAACTTGGATTCCCACAGTTTGCAAGTGAGTATACTATTTTGAAACACAAAAAAAAAAAAAAAGACTCCAAAACCATAAGTTGCAAATTAACCTGCCATATACAAAAAAAAAGTCAATTCAAACATACAACCAGGGGCTTTGTTCTCAGCTCAGATCTTGTGAGTGGGAAGAAGCTTGAGCTTTCTTTCAGGATAAGAATCATGAAACAAAGTTTCTCTGGGCATGTTTGTTGGCCTTGCCTACCAAGGCAAGAAGGATATTGTGTTTAGATTCATTATAGAGTATAGTAGCTTAAGGGATTTTGACCCCTAGGTAATAATAGGTCTATTTTTGTATGAGAATTTTTGAAAGACGATATTTTGGCTTGTGTTGAAACTTGAGATTAGTTATAGAGTTATAATATCTTGAAGGATTTTGGTTTCTGTTAGAGGATTTTTTGAAGATTATATTTTTGTGTAGTGAAATATTTGAGTTTTCATAATTCTTCTTTTGCCTTAACATACCTTTCAATGTAAATGGCATGCCACAGTGTGACACACTCCTTGTTGTTGTTGTGTGGGTGGGTCCGGTACCTTACTTTCGTTTTATTCTCTAGTAGGTAGTAAGTGGTGGGGGGGAGGTTCTTTACTTTCATGAAAGAACCTCCATGGTTCAGGTCCCACACAAATAGAACTGGGAATCTGATTCTGGGTCCAGTTCTTCTCCAAAAAAAAATCCGGTTATGGTTGAGGTTTTAGTTTTGAAAATCAGACCCAGCTTCAGGTATTTCAGATTTGAAACCAGCAATTAACTGTCAATTGATCTCCAGTTAACCCTCGACTCTAGTCTCTTCTTGTTTTACAAAAATCTTGATTATGTTGGGGTTTCACACATAAATAGAACCACACACATAATTTTGGGTCAAGTTCTTTTGAAGTTTCTAGTTTCAATTTTGGGTTTCAGAATTGAATCCAAAAATCAGACCCAGTTGTGATTGTAATTTGGTTTTTACTCAATAGACTTTCACCTATCAGAAGTTACCCATCGGCCTATCAAGTTAACTTCCTCATCCTAGTTTTGATGAAAGTTACCCATCATCTTGTCCATTTCTTTTTCATTTTTTTTCTGTGGTATGTTATAAGGAAAGTTTTTTTTTTGCTATACTTTACATAGGGGACCATTCTGGATATAGGGCCTTTTGAATTTTCAAGAACCGAGGAGGGATCAAAAATCCAAAAGGCCCTATACTCAGAACCTTCCCCTACCTAAAGTGAAGCAAATTCTTATTCATCACAACGGCCATGGAGGATTGTAAATCTGGAAGGTCATATATCCAAAAATCTTCTCCTATATGTAAAGCACCGCCTGCATTTTTCCTTTGTATTTTCAGCTCGCCTACCTGAAGAAGCCTGTTTTCAGCAAGCGGGATCTTCTGTGGTGGAGGGTACCAGCCAGGCGCTAGAGTGGAATCTTCTGACCAACGGAAGGTACCAGCCAGCCAGTCATTATTTCTAAAAAGTCAAAAAAATCATAGCTCTGTTTTACGGAGGACAAGGACCTGAGGTGATTTTAGACTTGTTCCCTCGGTCTATCAGCCTGAGGGTGCCCTTCTGTGACTTTTGACCTGGTTCCCTCTATCTTTCATCCTCGGCCAGAGGCCCTTCTGTGATTTTCGACCTCTTCCATCTGCCTAACAGCCTCGAGCACAGATCTCAAATCACAGAAGGGCCTGTACTTAACTAACCTCAGCAAATTGGAACTTCCACTTCTGAAGGCCAGTACAGCCTGTGCTGGGCCTTCGGAATTTCGGAAGTTCCAGTTCTCTGATTCGTCATTTCAAAAATGGCGAGTCTTTACTTAGGGAAGGCCCGCATAGCAGGACCTTTTCTCCTGTACTTAAGACTCTTGCTGCTGTAGCTGATGCTGTTGATCAGCTAGGTAGAAGACTAAAGAGAAGCTGCAGTTGTTATTCTTGATAACGCCACATTTGCTCATGTCACCACCTCGTGTCATTACGTTAGAATCATAAACCCATACATGTGGACCGAGGTTTGACAAAATTCTTAACAAAAATATTTACAACTCTTTGATGCTTTTGCTCTGCATGACATCGGTTGGTTGCAATGATGACGTCCTAAACACACACACACACATATAAATAATCTTATCAGATTCCACAAAAAAAAACGCCCCTCAAACAAATCGCACACAAAGAAACGCCAAAGTCCCGACCCGGACCCGTATCTATCTACAGGGTATCGTCAATAAGAAGAGAAATCGACCAAGCTCCAAACATTTGAGTAGTGGGTGGGTGGGAGCCAAACATTTGTGTATTGGGTGGGAGCCAAACTTGTCTATACGGCTGAAGACAGACAGACAGACAGACAGAGCTGAAGACCAAATTCAACAGCAGATGCGTAGTAAAATAGATGATGATCATGATGGGACGAAGTTTGAATGAGTTGTTTGAGGGGAAGGTTCTCACATGGAGAGGAGCAGCAGGAGTAGTAGTTTTTGTGGTTGTGATGGCCATTCTACAGAGTCTTCATTCCTTGATCAACCGAGTGTGGTGGGAGCCGAAGAAGTTGCAACGGATCATGGAGAAACAAGGATGGAAAGGACCTCCGTTTCGTTTGTTTGTGGGAAACATGGCCGATGTGATGCGCTTCCGCGAACGAGAGATGGCGAAGGAGTTGTCCAGCATCCGCGACTTCGGTTTCACGGCCAGACTGCATCCCCAATACGCTCTCTTCTCCAGCACATACGGTACTCTGTACATACATACCCCCCAAAATACAAATACATACATACGTACGTACATACTACTAACCAAAAAAATGCCCTTGAAAATACCCCCAATTTCCAAAAGGATTTTATTTGCTTTGCCCAGTTTTTTTTTTAAAAGATTTTTATAATTTTAAATTTAAATCTTTGAAGTAGGAGTAGTTGATGAGCATCTCAAGGTATATTTAGCATTTGTTGATTATAATTTTTTAAAATTGTCCAAAGATTTCTCCAAATCATAACAAAATGGTGACATACTTTTGGAGGTAGCTGAAAAACAATGACATTTTTTCATAGTCCAATATTTCCCTCATTTTAATAAAAAACAAAATGAGGCATCTTTGACAGAATATTCTAATATTCGACTAGTTTTCCTAATGTTTTGGTAAAACTTGCCAACTTTTTAGTGTCACACAATTGAAAAAAAAAGGGGGGGGGGAGAAAATACATCTTCATTATATTGAGTAAATTAATCTATTACAATCTCTACTTTTCCTTGAAGATGATGGGTTTATAAATCACCTTTTAAATGTTTGTCATGGTTACTTTCCATTTTGGATTTTATATTTAGTATATGACTCTGCACCCAAAGGGAACCATTCCTTGCATTTTATTTAGGGTATGTTGCATAGAAAGACATGATACTTTGTAAATTTACAACATTATGGACATTAATCATATAAAACCATTTAACAACCAAGAACTTGCATGTGTTAGTTTGATGGCTTGGGTAGACCCTATGCATTATCTAACCCATATCATGACTTTCATATCATTAAGGACCATGTCTCCAAAAAAATCTAATTTGCTTAACATGATAGTGGTTAGTTCTTTACAAGACCAAAGATCATCTCAAAACGGATGGAGAGGTGAACTTTTTCATCCATATGCATATGCTTGTTCTAGGATCCACATATGTTCACATAGGTTGGGATAAGGTGGATTCATTCAATGCAATTCAATTCAATGGCAAATGAAGGTTCCAATAAACAAGGATTTGCCACCAAACTTGAAGCAACTAGGTTCAACATTGGATTAAACCATTTTCCACAAGTGTTTATTAAGGTTTTAGGGGGTGGGGAAATCCAAATGTTTTGAGAACTTAATCATTAAGATGGAGAATATTTGTGATCAAAGTGATCTTCATCAACATTATTCTACAAGGACTGATTTTTAGGTTATATTTCCATGCTTATGTGATAAGGATAATGTCAAAGATAAGCCTAGTTGCCAATGAGCTCAATTGCTAGTTGCCATGCGCAACAAAACAATTTGTTTTAGTTTTAAACTACTATGCATTACAGTCACTTATATCTAACAAACATCTAGTGGACATGTTTAAGCAAGAAATTGGATCTTTTTAACCCTAGTTACTTCCAATTAAACTCATATTGACTCTCTATTTATTTTTGTTGGAATTTTCAATATAATTGAACATACATGTCTTATGGGGGGTGTGAGTGTAGGCGATAAGAGTTTTTTCTTTCAAGGCGATCAATTGAGAATTTTCATATCAGATCCACATCTTGTGAAGGAGGTCTTATTAAATGAGCTTGGTAACTACTACCGACCCGAGGGCTCAATCCTTCATAAAATAATTCCATTAGTTGGAAGAGGATTGGCAAACCTCAATGGCGAAGAATGGGTTATGCATCGTCGGATTTTGGACCCCGCTTTCCGTGTTGAGACAATCAAGGTATGCAAGTCGAAACTTTTTTTGAAAACTAAGCTTGTCTTTAGTTAGGTGCACATCATGTATTCCTCACATAATCAATGAAATATGGTGATGTCAACAAATATATAAAACTGTGTTTAGAAACTTGCATATTGTAGCTTGTTATAAGTTATAAATTAAGTTGCAATGGGGAAGTATTTCATTTTTCTAGATGTCTTGCACCATTGGCTATCGTTTAAAAATTCATGGCATATGTCCATTAAATGGTGATATGCATGGATTATAATATCCCCAACCTTGGAAATTTCCTTCACAAGCTTGAAATGGGTTTTAGGTTAGTTATAACCTCACAAATTTGACACCAAGGAAATCTTAGCACGAATTCATGTTTTGTCAAATTTATATAATGTGAAAAAAATTGTGATGCTGAGCATTAAAAATGACAAAATTGCAAAGTTTCACTAGTTTTCCTAGATCAGATGATTTTTCCTAACTAAACAAACACTACAGAAAATTTAAAAACCAATTAAATTTAGCATGCACTGAAGCTTCCACCACATCCTCTCAACAGACTTTTAGTTCCCATATAGTTTAGCATGATGCGTGTATGCTCCCATGTTACTTCACATTGAATTTATCAAAACCCATACACAATATGTGGTTTGCATCAAACACATATGAAGCTCAAGCTTTCAAGATTGTCACCTATTCCTTACAATTAGGGTATGAATTAGGGATTGACACATTCAAAACACAATGAATTTTCGTAGCGACAAACTTTTGTCATTGTTTTGGAAAAACATGTTTTTCTAGTGTAGATTTGACTAATTTTGCTATTTTTTGGAAAAGAAATTGTTTAAATCATAAAAGAATTAAAAATTGGGAGGGCAAGAAAAGAAAAAATCCCCTATTGGAACACGAGATTGTGAACTTTAATTTTGAAAGTGGTGATGGGGATTTTTGGTCATCAAATAGGGAATGGTTGGCACAATGGTGATAGCGGCGGAATCCATGATGGAAACATGGGAGCAAAGGATAAAAGACAGAAAGGGTTCAATTGAAATAGAAGTTACTGAGGACATGCACATCATAACAGCGGACACCATTTCCCGCACAGCCTTTGGTAGTAGCTACAAGAAAGGCCAACAAGTGTTTGAAGGAATCAATAAACTCCGCTCGACCTTTGTAGAAGCTTCCAATAACCCATTCTTTTGGATGTCTGGTTACAGGTTTGCTTCTCTCCTTATAATTGTTGAAAATTTTGCATGAAGGCATTAATCCAATCCAAGGGGAAAATCATTTTTAACTACATTGAATGTCACCCCTCCATTTGTGCAAACTATTTGAATATCCATTTACACCAAGGTTGTTGTAATGGGTAATTTTTCTTAGTATTTATGTTTCAAATGATGAACTAGTTCACTTTTTTGTTAGCCCTTTTTTGCTCACAAATCTTACAAGTGCATCAAAATCATCTCCACTTGAAACCAAATAATGAATTATGAGTACTACAAACTCAAGAGACCTTATGCAAGTATGTACCAACTTGAGTTGTCCACTTGATACATGGAAATTCAAGTTCACCCTTTCTTTGTCATTGCAGGTTCCTTCCCACAGCAATCAATCGAAAGATTGCTAAATTGAAACGGGAAAATGATGAAACAATTAAACATGTAATCCAAAGTCGAAAGGAGTTAGCGAAATTGGGGAAAGATGCATACGGAAATGATTTATTAGGGTTGATGCTTATTGCTGCTGATGAAGATCATGTGAAAGCTGCAAATGGGACCAAACATCAATTAACCACTCAAGATCTTGTTGAGGAATGTAAGCATTTCTTCTTTGGTGGTTACGAGACAATGAGTTCGTTTCTAACATGGACTATGTTGATGTTAGCTGAATACCCAGAGTGGCAAGAGCGTGCCCGAACTGAGATTTTGAAGGTTTGTGGGCCAAAAAATGACATGGATGCTTCCAAACTCAACCAATTGAAAATTGTAAGTGCCTTTCTCAAAGTTTTCAACATTTTCATATTAAAAAAAAGTCTCCATATATATTCAATATATAAATCAATGAATTCAAGGTTATAAAAAAAAAGGTCTCCTTATATTCAATATAAGGTTCCTTCCAAATACACTAGGGAATTTGTTTATGTGTTTCATCTGTAGAAAATCCCAGATCTCCAAGATTTTAATGAACCTATTATGATTTGTCAATAGTCAAATTTCCATGTTTGAACAGGTGGGGATGATCTTGAATGAAGTGCATCGGCTTTTCACAAGTGTTTTGCAAATTTCAAGGGTGGCCAAGAAGGACATGCAACTAGGTGACAATTTTGTGCCCAAGGGTTTGAGTATAGAAATTCCATTGCTCCATATCCACCATGACCCAAGGCTTTGGGGAGAGGATGCATTGCAATTCAATCCTAACAGGTTTGCAAATGGTGTATCCAAAGCTTGTCAACACCCACAAGCTTTCATACCATTCTCTTTTGGGCCCCGTCATTGCATTGGCCAACACTTTGGCATGATGGAGTCCAAAATTGTTGTTGCTTCAGTGTTGTTGCGTTTTCAACTCTCAGTTTCTCCAAATTACAAGCATTGTCCTACTACTCTTTTGGGGTTTATTCCAAGTCCCAAGACTGGTGTGCAACTAATTGTGGAGAACCTAAAACCTAATGTTTTTTAATTACTCAATTTCCCACATGTCCAACAACATTTGTTTTCAATTTCCTTGTATTTGGTAGAAAGCAAAGGCAATGCCAGAGTCCTTAAAATCACCATCTTCTTGCGTTTCCATCACCTTCAAAGTGGTCTCCATATATCCCAACTTTGCAATGCATCATGACACATGATATAAGACATGCAATTCCCATTACCCTGAATTCAATCGGCCCATCTACCATCAAGAAACTTGAAACAAAATTTGAAATCAAAAGTGAATTAGTATAGAGAATTCATAGTTCATGATCAACAACCATGCAGGAAGGTTGCAGTTAATAATTAGGGCTAGCCAAGTTGAGCATCCAATTGACCTCTTCTTTTTCTTCCCACCAAATGGATTTTACTCCATATGTAGCAGGTCCCAAAATTGACTTCGGTTGTAGGGTCCACTAACACCCAAAATCTGGCCATTGTGGAATCCATGTGGATCCACACACACTCTCATCTTCTTGGAGCAACTGATGGACACTAATTACCTTGAATCATGTGATTGGCTACAACACAATCGGCTACAACAAAATAGCAACATCTGAATCCAACAGTGTGTGTGGATCATACACCTTAGAAAGCAGCCATACTATCAGACAGGAAGTTTTCAGTTTCTTCAAACTTCAATAATTTACAAAGTTTCTTGGGGAACAGAATCCCATGATTCCAATAATCAAGAAGAAGAAGAAGAAAGCTCTTAGCTAACTACGTAACCACACTTTGTTTTGTGATAAACATCCACCTCTAAAACCCTAATAGATGGGGTTTAAGAGATAAAGAACTGTCAGAAGGCTCTGAAATCTTCAAAAGAGTTGGTATTCTAGTACCATAACTGAGCAGCACTTTCTCTTGTAACTACTGTACATGGGGTATTCTAGGTTGATTTCAGTTTTTGAATTCTCTTGTGCAATAGAAGACAGTGGGGTCGCAACTGCATTCTACCATGTGATGACACAGTCATCTCTTCATTCTCGTACAGAAATCCACCTTTGGTGTAGAGCATCAATGCTGCCTGATTGTTTGCCAATACATGAACATACATATCTGTCACACCTGCATGAGACAAAAAAAGCAAAAGACAAACCACATCACATCATCAGCCAAGAAATATCTGCTGAGAATCCCAGTAACTTCTGTTTCCTCTACAACCATAAATTTTCTTCCTGTGACAAAACCTTTGAACACTCATAGAGAAAGAGAGACACTTGGGTTTCTCAACATTGAGTTTGGTATCAGAGAGCAAGAGTGAGCGCGTGAGCACAAGCAAGAGAGAAAGATAGAGAGAGAGGTACCCCAAAGATGTGCAACTTCTTGTGCTCTTTGCAGAAGGGCAGCACCAACACCTTGCTTGCGGACTTCAGGTGCAACACACACATTTGAGAGATAACCTCTTCTCTTCTCTGCATCCACATCCTGCTACAGAGATTGCTCTGCATCATGAAAACTGAAAACCCACAAAATTGCACACAAATTGCAAATTTGCACATTTGTGATTTCCACACAACACACTTATCAGAATCTGCTGCAATAAATACACTGCTTCTTCTTCTTCTTCTTCTTCTTCTCGCAACTATAGTGAAAACATACATGTCTGCAACTTTGCACATGGTGATTTACACACAAACACACTTATCAGAGTCTGCTGCAATAAACATGCTTCTTCTTCTTCTTCTTCTTCTTCTTCTTCCTCTTCCTCTTCTCACAACTATATATGGCTCCAAGCACACATACCTCAGAGTAATCATCACTCAGCTGCCCTGGTATTTGAATTCCTTGATTCAAATCAAGCGATCCAACAACTGAATGTGCTTCACCATTTGCCAGAACAACCTGCAACAAATCCTCAAAATGCTCAAGATGGTGCAAGATTTGTGGTTGCAAAAAGCTCACATCTATTAATATCCTTGGACATACAATTCTTCTTGTTGTGTCCCTCTGCAAAGCAATCTGAACTCTGACCTCAAGAGTGTCTTATTCTCTCCTTCACAATACTGAAATGTCTCCATTTCTCCTTCACAATACCGAGTCTCCATTTTATTCTATTTTCCTTCACAATATACTGACCTTACAAGAAGGGTTCACTGAGAGGCTGCTGTCAGCAAGCTCCGAGAGTGGACACAGGGCAAGGATGCACGCAATGCGCTTGTACCTTTGCTCCAGGCCAGTGACTTTTGACTTGAGAGCACTCCATTCATCTTCTGCCTTCATCTTGCAGTGCAACTTCAACACCACCACCACCATCACCATCTTCCCCACCCTTATCAGCATCACTGGCATCAGACTTGGAGAGAGCATGTAATGTATACCTTGAGAGCTTCTTCACATCTTCTTTCAGGAAAAGTGTAGAGGAAAAAAAGTGAGAAGTAGCCACATTTAGACAAAGAGTTCCTGGAGGTCCACAAAACAATTTCTACTTTGCTGACTGACCTCTAGCCAAATTTGGCTTATTCCTCTTGCGGATGATCACCAGTCCACCTACTTGACAAAATTTTGAAAAGAAAACCCTGGAGAGATCATGTAATCTATACCTTGAGAGCTTCTTCAGACCTTCCTTCAGGAAAAGTGTAGAAACACATTGCTCTCAAGTAAGCTGCTGCTCGGAGCTGTTCTGGTGATTTGCCTTCCTTGAACACAACCAACTCTCCCACTGATGGCCTCAAGGCAAGCTTTCCCAATACTGTGGCCTCCTCCTCCTCATCCTCCACAGCAAAGCTCTGCTGCTGCTGTTGCAATCCCTTCTCCATTGTCGAAGAACTGCTACCTCCTCTAAGCATCATAGCCCTTGTGGCTGCTATTGTTGTTGCCGCTGGTGCACCATTTCTATGTATCCTACAACAACTCTCTACAGAAACAAAAGGGCTTGATGAAAGCTGGTGGGGAGAATGATGACGGCAGTGTTGATGTTGCGGGCGAGAATACAACGCATATCTTCTTCTCCCACTTGTTGTTCTGGATTGATTCCAAACTCGCGACACACGACTCTTGCTCCTCAATACATAGAACCACCCTCGTCGTTGTTGTTGGGAACTGCAGAAGGAGGCCTTGAACTCTGAACTCCACTTTCTTCCTTGAGGTAGCAAACATGGACTTGCCATCTTTCTCCTTCGACTCCAATTCCTCCTCCTCCTCCTCCTCTTCTGCGATGAAACCTTTTAACTTCACCAACAGCGTTTCATCTCCCCCACACAGAACTCCAACCTCAGTTCCAGCTGCTGGTCTTCACACATATCCACAAAGCTCTCTATGCACTCTCTCTCTCCCTCTCTCAGAGAGTTCCAACTGCCGATCTTCCCACAAATCCACACATCTCTCTCTCTCTCTCTCTCTCTCTCTCTCTCTCTCTCTGAGTCTCTCGTATTTTTCCGTTCACGAACACAAAGCGAAGATGGATCTGATTTTTTTTCTCGAGATTTCCAGCTGCATCGAACGGGCACAACGAAAGTCCGCATTTTTCGGTGCAAATCCGAGCTATCCACAGAACGGGGAGCTGCATCTGAACTGTTGGGGGG
>Ga0209208_10001615_pt1 | contig 31934 bp, 28 predicted proteins | sample S1TSphfallax_3_FD_187694 | JGI IMG/M metagenome (GOLD analysis project Ga0209208, IMG submission 187694) | Host-associated microbial communities from peat moss isolated from Minnesota, USA - S1T2_Fd - Sphagnum fallax MG (SPAdes) (version 2) | ecosystem: Host-associated > Plants > Peat moss >...
AGTTGAAGGACATGAGCCGCCGATTCTGGGTCGGCCTTATCCTGGCGTTGCCGGTCTTTATCCTGGAGATGGGCGGCCATATCCCAGCGCTCGGCCTGGACCGGATCATCCCTCCCCGCGTCTCGACCTGGATCCAGTTCGCCCTCTCGACGCCGGTGGTCCTATGGGCTGGCTGGCCCTTCTTCCAGCGCGCCTGGGCGTCGGTCGTTCACCGCAGCCTCAACATGTTCAGCCTCGTCGCCCTGGGGACCGGCGCGGCCTATGGCTACAGTCTTGTGGCGACGTTTGCGCCGGGCTTGTTCCCCGTCTCCGTGCGCCGGATGGGAGGCGGGGTTCCCGTCTATTACGAAGCCGCCGCGGTGATCACCGTGCTGGTCCTGCTCGGTCAGGTGCTTGAGCTGCGCGCGCGAGAACAGACCGGCGGCGCCATCCGCGCCTTGTTGCAATTGACGCCGCAAACGGCTCACCGGCTGAGCGCTGGCGGCCAGGACGAAGAGATCCCGCTTGACCAGGTTCATTTGGGCGACCGCCTGCGGGTTCGGCCAGGCGACGGGGTTCCCGTGGACGGTGAAGTTTTGGAAGGATCCGGGGCCGTGGATGAGTCCATGGTCACTGGCGAATCCCTGCCCGCCGCGAAACACCCGGGCGACAAACTCATTGGCGGGACGGTGAACGGCGCCGGCTCCCTGGTGATGCGGGCCGACAGGATCGGCGCGGACACCATGCTGGCGCGGATCGTAACCATGGTCTCGCAGGCCCAGCGCAGCCGGGCCCCGATCCAACACCTGGCTGATACCGTGTCGGGCTATTTCGTGCCCGCGGTTCTGGGCGCCGCCGCCCTCGCCTTTATCGCCTGGGCGATCTGGGGTCCCGCGCCGAGCCTGGCCTATGCCCTGATCGCGGCGGTCTCGGTGCTGATCATCGCTTGCCCCTGCGCATTGGGGCTCGCAACCCCGATGTCGATCAGCGTCGGTATAGGCAAGGGGGCGGCGGCGGGCGTGCTCATCAAGTCGGCGGATGCGCTTGAGCGCCTGGAAAAGGTCGACACCCTGGTGGTGGACAAGACCGGGACTCTCACCGAAGGAAAGCCGAAGGTGACCACCTTCCTGGCCGCGCCGGGATTCACGGACTCGGATCTCTTGCCCCTGGCGGCGGCCCTTGAACGCGAGAGCGAGCACCCCCTCGCCGCCGCCATAGTGGCCGCGGCCACCGATAAAGGCGTCCTAATTCCCGACGCGAGCGACTTCAAATCCCTGCCCGGCCAGGGTGTCACCGGCCACGTGGGAGACCAGGCCATCGCGCTCGGTAACGCCAAACTGATGAATGATCTTGGCGTTCCGTTAAGCGTTCTTGAGCGGAAGGCCCATGATCTGCGCGATGATGGCGCGAGCGCCCTGTTCCTCGCGGTGGATGGGAAGGCCGCGGCGGCCATCGCCATCGCCGATCCGATCAAGGCGTCGACGGGGGCCGCCCTGGATGACCTGCGTCGCGCCGGCCTTCGGGTTGTCATGCTCACCGGGGATAACAAGACCACGGCGCAGGCCGTCGCCCGCCAGCTGGGCATCAAGGACGTTCACGCCGACGTCCTGCCCGAGGACAAAAACAGGGTCATCAAACAGCTGGCCGCCGAGGGACGTATCGTCGCCATGGCCGGAGATGGGGTCAATGACGCGCCGGCCCTGGCGGCCGCCGCCGTGGGCATCGCCATGGGAACGGGCGCTGAGGTCGCGATCGAGAGCGCCGGGATTACACTCGTGAAGGGCGATCTCGCCGGCATTATGAGGGCCCTCACCCTTAGCCGGGCGACCATGCGCAATATCCGCGAGAACCTCGTCTTCGCCTTCGCCTATAATGCGGTCGGGATCCCCATCGCGGCGGGCGCGCTCTACCCCGCCTGCGGGATCATGCTGAGCCCGATCGTCGCGGCTCTGGCCATGTCGCTCAGTTCAGTCTCGGTGATCGCCAATGCCCTGCGCCTGAGATCGCTTAAGCTTTGATCGGCGGAATCGACGGAGGCCGATCCCCCGCGCGTTCAAGCCTCAGTTCGGGAATGTCGACATGGCCCTTTGGCCTTGACGGGGACGGAGAGTAACCTGTGAGCGAGGTGGCGTTTGACGTCTGGCGACGCGGAGAGCGAAGACGATCTGGTCGCCCGGGCCGGTCAGGGCGACGCCGCGGCCATCGGCCTACTGGTCACACGCAAGTTGCCCCGCATTCTGAGCTTGGCGCGCCGCATGCTCGCGGATGTCGCGGAGGCCGAGGACGTGGCGCAGGAGACCTTTCTGCGGGCCTGGAAGGCGGCGCCCTCCTGGCGCCCGGGGAAGGCAAAGTTCGATACCTGGCTGCACCGCGTGGCCCTCAATCTTTGCTACGATCGCCTGAGACGGCGCCGACGTTGGGCACAGGATCCGCCCGACAGACCGGACGACGGGCCGGCGCCCGACCGCGGTCTGCACGCCCAGGATATCGGCCGGCGGGTGGACCATGCCCTGGCGGCTCTTCCGCCCCGGCAGAGGGAAGCCATCGTGCTGATCCACTATCAGGAACTTACGGGCGCCGTGGCTTCGGATCTCATGGGGATCAGCGTGGAGGCTCTGGAAAGCCTTCTCGCCCGGGGGCGGCGGACCTTGCGCGCGAACTTGGCCGATATCTGGCGGGCGGACTGAGCAGTGGCGCCTATCATGGATCTTGAAGAGTTTGAGGCTCTGGCCCTGGCTTGGGGCGCGGACCTCGCGCGCTGGCCGGCGGAACGTCAGGCCCCGGCGCGGGATCTGATCGCGGCGCGCGCCGCCGACGCGCAAGCCCTGCTGGATGAAGCCAGCCTTCTGGACCTGGCCCTGCGCGCCTCCGATCTCCCCATCCTGTCCCTGGACCTTCGCGCCAAGATCATCTCCGCCGCCCCCCGGCCACTTGAGCGGTTTCCAAGCTGGCGCGGATGGTTCGGGGCGGCCTTGGCGGCGTCCTGCGCGGCGGGCGCGGTGGCCGCGTTGTTGGCCATCTCGCTGGGCCTCTTTCCCGACCGGGCGTCCATAACCGCCGATCCGGCGGCCGACGCCGCGCGGCTTCTGCCCGCCTCCAGCGACGCGACGGTGGGCTGATGAACCCGCGAGGCGAGCGCGCCGCATTGATCGTATCCCTGTCGCTCAATCTGTTCCTGGCCGCGGCGGTGACCGCCCTGTTCATCTGGGGCGCGGGGCTGTTCGCGCTTGGCGGCCAAGCGGGTTCGCTGCGGCAGGTGGCCCGGAGCCTTGACCCCGCCCATCGCCGGGCGCTGGTCGCGGTGTTGCAGACCGAGGTACAGGCTGTGCGGCCGGAAACACAACAGGTGCGGGCCCTGCGTCAGGACGCCTGGCGGTCTTTGGAGGCGCCGGACTTCGACCCGGCGAAGGTCAAGGCGGAGCTCGCGCAGGCGCGAACGCTCAATCAAGACGCCAGCGGCAAGGTCCAGGACAGCCTCATCGACTTCGCAGCGGCTCTGCCCATCGACCAGAGGGCCTCCCTCGGCCGGGCGCTGCTGGCGCGGATGCCGAGGGCCCCACGCCAAAAGCCCGGCAAGGCCGCGGACGGACGGTAAGTGTCTAGCTCGGCTTAGCAATGTACCTGGTTACGGCCCACCGCGTTACCAGCCAGGGCGCCGGCGCCGGCTCCCAGCAGCACGCCGCCGGCATGGCCGCCAATGGCGCCGCCGAGGATGCCGCCTCCCACCGCGCCGATCACCGTATCGCGCCGAGCGGTGTCGTGACGATAGCGCTCGCAACGATAGTGTCGATGGTCGCGGTCATAGACCCGGCGATAACGCTCGGGCGGCGGATTGTCGCCGTTATGATAGTCGCCATTGCGATCATCACCGTTGTGATAGTCCTGGGCCGAAACACCAGCGCCAGCGGCCAGAAGCCCGCCGGCAAGGGCGAGGGCGATGATTTGGCGAATTTTCATTTTTGAGTGACTCCGAACTTGGAGGGAAACGCCTCGCTTAAGACGCCGGTTCCGGATCGCGCCACATGCTCCAGAGCCTGGGCGCGTCAGGACGGGGGCGATGTTCCGAAATTACCTCGAAGCCATGGCGCCGGTAGAGCGCGATGTTGCGCTCGGTCTGAGTCTCCAGATAGGCCGGACTGCGCGCCGCATCCAGGCGATCGGTGGCGACCTTCAACAGCCGCGAGCCAATCCCGTGGCCCTGGGCCTCGCGGGTGACGCCCAGGAACCAGAGATAGGCATGCGGCCGATCCAAAGGGTGATGCTTGTCCATGTCCTCCATGACCGCCAGCAGGCGGCCGAAGCGGCTGACGCCCGTCGCTCCCAACAAGGTCGGGAGGGCGCGAACAAGCGTCAAGAAAGGGGTCGGGCCCACGGCCTCGAAGGGCATCCACACCGCCGCCGCGCCGCCGCCCGCCGGCCGCTCGATGCGCGCCACGCCCATGGCCATGCGCCCCACAAGCAGGCGGAAAAAGGCCAGCCGCGCGGCGCCCCGGCGCGGATCATCGCGCAAGAACCAGTCGAACATGACATCGTCGGTGAACGCGTCGGCGAGGTCGGCCGCCACTGAGTCAGCCTCGGCGGGACCCGCGAGCACGGGGGCTTCGGCGCCCCTGCGCAGCGCCACGATATCCATCAGAGGCGCTCGGTGACCTTGATGGCGGCGCGGCATCCGGCGCGGATCACGGCGCGAAGGGCCCCGCCGGCGGGCGCCTCAAGCGCCCCGCCTTGCACCGCCTCGCGCTGGTGCGCCAGTTCATCATCGCGGAATACCGACAGCTCCGCGGCCAGGACCGGCTCGGCCCCCTCGATCTCGGCGATCTGATCGGCATAGTGGCCCTCGATGACGCTTTCCACGGCCTCGGTGCAGGCATGGGCGGCCCGCGCGCCCATGAGGGCGGTGCCGGCGCCCAGCGCAAAACCGGCCGCGCGCCAGAGGGGCGCCAGCAGGGTCGGTCGCACCCGGCGTTCGGTAACGATGGCGTCCAGACGGGAGAGGTGACGCGCCTCATGCGCCTCCATCGCCTCAAGTTGAGCGCTCAAGGCCGCATGAGCGCCGGTGGCGGCGAAAACCGCGCGTTGGCCGCGATAAATATGCACCGCGCCGAGCTCCCCGGCGTGATCGACCCGCAGCATCTCCGCCAAGCGCGAGGCTTGCGCGCCTGCGCCGGGCCTAGGCGGAACGGGACGCTCACTCATGTCCGCTCGCTCCGCATTCTGAAATTGACCCATGTGGCGGCCAGGCTGCCGGCCGCGAGGCCCAGGGCCAGGAGCACGTTCCAGCCGGACATGGAAAGACCCAGGAACACCCAGGCCGGCTTGTCGCATTGCGGCACGGCCATGGATCCCCCGCGCAAGAGGCGCTGCATATCGGCGATGGTCACCTTATGGCCGCCGCCGGTGCAGGCTTCCGGACCTGGCCAGAACTTCCATTCCACACCCGCATGATAGATCGAGAGGCCCGCATCGGCGACAAAGACCAACGCCAGCGCCAGGCAGAACCAGGGAAGAAGCCGCGGCCAGAGCCACGACTGCCTTGTCGCCACGGAGCCAACGACCCCCAGCTCCAGCGCGATCCAATAGCCCTCGCGCTCCTTGAGGCAGAGTTCGCAGGGCACCAGATGTCCGAAGGTTTCGAAGCCGTGGGCGATGACAAGGATCACCACGGCCGCGCCCGCGGCCACGACCAGCCAGTTTTTCCAGACCGCGCTCATCCTTCGCTCATATGGGTCAACCGCCGCAAAGGTTAAGGACCGGACCTATGTCTCAGCTGTGGCTCATAAGGTGCACAGCCGCCAGGATCGCCACGGCCGCCGCCACCACGATGGTGCTGGCCAGAAGCAGGCGTCGCTCAATGATGGGCAGTAGCGTGGGGCCGAAGCGGCGCACCAGGGCCGAGACCCCAAAGAAGCGGACGCTGCGGGTCACGCAGGACGCGGCGACGAGCTGCCATAGGGGAAAGTTGAACATGCCGGTGGTGATGGTGATGAGCTTATAGGGGATCGGCACAAGGCCAAGGGCTAGGATGAACAGCACCCCGAAATGGTCGATCTGTCTGCGGATAAAGGGCTCGGCGCCCGCATTGCCCGTGATCGCCAGGAGAAAGTGACCCACGGGGTGAAGCTCGTGGCCGATGGCGTAACCCAGGATACCGCCGATGATCGACCCCGCGGTGCAGATCGCCGCATAGCGCCAGGTCCGTTCGGGCCGCGCCAGAACCATGGGGGCCAGCATGACGTCCGGCGGCACTGGAAAGAACGAACTCTCGGCGAAGGCAATGGCGAACAGGGCGAGAGCGGCATGCCGGGACGCCGAAAGCCTCATCACCCGATCATAAAGCCCTCGCAGCATCGTTCCGCCCTGGTTCCCCCGCCCGGCCCAAATCCGATGCGCGCCCCCTGCTAGCAGAGCCTCGCTATCTTCCGCAAAGGCCTTATCTCTCCGGGGGCTAATCCGCCCGTGGGATTGGGTGGTTCGGAGAGGCGAAGCCATGAGCGAGGCGCCCCAGGATGACGATCTGGCGGAGATGGCGCGCGACGAGCTGGTCCGCGCCCTCACGCTGAAATGGAAGGACTTGGCGCCCATCACGCCCTGGGGCGACAATTTCGAGGGCATAAGCCCGGCGGGTCGCGACGTGATCGTGGAGCGGTCCTATCTGTGGTCGGCCGGCGCCGGCGAGGATATCCTCTGTGAGGTGCGCGTCTATGGCGGCGCCTCGCGTTGGGATCATGGGGCCATGGCCAGCGCCTTGATCGCGCGGCCGCGTTGAGGGGGCGCTAGCCCCGAATTGTCTCACGGCTCGGCAAGGCCGCGCGGTGGATCAGCATGGCCATGGCGGCGACATCGAGGAAGTACATATAGCGGTAGTCGCAGGCGCCGGAGATGACGAAGAAAGCGGCCACAAAAAGGAGAGCGGCCACGCCCATGGCGACCACGGCGACGAGATCCGCGCGCCGCGCGCCGCGCCGCAGATCTTTTAAGGCCAGGGCCATGCCGATCAGCATCACCGCGCCCCAGGCCAGATGCGAAAAGACCGGGGTCTCATAGAAGTTGCTCGCATAGTCCTCGGCGAGGTCGTCCCGGTCGGAACGTCGCGCCTTGAGACCCGACATCTCCAGAATCTCCGGATTGCCGTTATCCACGCCGATGATGATCATCGGGCAGGAATCGTCCTTGGGCGTTGTCAGGGTGGCGAGAAACACCTCCGTGCGCACGCGCAGATAGAGGCCGGGATCCTTCACGATCAGCCGCGCCCAATCCCGGCCGACGCCATCGGCGCGCGGGCTCATCAGGGGCTCGAAGCTAGGCGGGTTAGCGATGTTATCGGAGGTCGCCGCCTTCCAGCGCGGGGCCGCGTCATCGCGGAGATACACCTCAAGGTCCGGCGCCGTGGCGTGGGTGGAGGGAAGAGCCAGATGCGGATCGCGGTGGAGCGCCCCGGCGATATCCCAGGCCTGGAGTCTTTGCATCTGGTGATGATTTTCCGGCTTGCCGTCCCCGTGACGGACCAGGAACAGGCTCGCCCCCGCCACGATAGCGACCATGGCCGCCAGGGCGACCGCCGCCGTGGCCAGGGTCGTTCTCCAACTCGCGCTCCGCAGGCGCAGGATCACCACAAGCGCCACAACGCCGCACAACGGCGCGACAAATCCGGTCTGGCGTGTGAGGGCGGCCAGGGAAAAAAGGACGCAGGCCTTGGCGATCAGCAGGCGCCGGAGCGTTGGACGGTCCGCGAGGCGATCCAGCCAGGCCAGACAGGCGAACCCCGCCATGGCGGTATTGGCAAAGAGCACATCCTTCAGAACCGCGCCTTGATAGACCAGCGCCAGGGGCGTCGCCGCGATGGCCAGCAGCACGATGATGGCGATCAGCCGCGGCGCCGGGCGAACCGTGGCGAATCCCAGGATCGAGAAAAAGAAGATCGCCGCATCGATGGCGATGAAGGCGGCGGCGTCGGGGCTCAACCGCACCGCCAGGCCCAGGAGCCAGGCCATGATGGGCGGATGCCAACTGTTATAGATACCGGCGCGTCCTTGACCCAGTTGCCAGAGCCCATCGGGTGAAAAGTGGCCGGGCCAATTGAGGGCCATACAGGCGCCGTAGGCGATGAGTGTCGCCACCGTGAGCAGGAGCGTCGTATTGATCCTGGCGCCCCGGCTCATGGACCGCGATTTGATCGGTCAATCGCGCCCGGCGCAATCCCCCGATGTTAGGCAGGCCTTGTCGGCTAAGCAGCCAGCCGTCGCGGGGGCGCCGCGTCACGGCGGGCCACATGCAATTCACGGTGACGGCCATGGAGACAGAGCTCCAGGCGATAACCGCTGCGCGCCAGCAGGTCATGCACGGGGTCGGCGCCCGACGCAATTTGCGGCTCGGGCGTCTGGACGATGAGCACGCCGCCGGCCCGCGGATGGGGGCCCTTTTGGAGAAGACGCTCCAGGTCCGCCAGACCCCGCGTTTGAGGGACAAGCACAAGATCGGCGTCATCCGCCAGGTGCGGCCCGCCCCGGGCATAGCCCACCTGATCGTAACCATGACGGCAGAACCACAGGAGGGCCGCGAGGCCCGCCGGTCCGGTGACACGGATGGTGCTGGATTTGCTGACGCCGGCGCGCGTCAGAATGTCGGCGAGGGTCTCACTGACCGAGGCCGTGGTCTGGATGGAGTTGAGGGGCAAGGCGGCGAATTCCCGATCACGGCGCGGTTCGGACCTGAGCGACATGCTCTTCGAACATCACGGCCGATTTCGCCGGGAGGTTTAGACCCTGGGGCCATAAAGGATCGATACGCACCTGGGTTGGGGGGCATAAGCGGCGCGTAAAGGCTCGGCTTATTCCTAGATGAGGCCAAGATCCTTCGGCGCCGAGCCTGGGAACACCTGATCAAGACGCGCCGGCGTCAGGTCGTAAGCGCGCCGCACAACCCCGCCGATGAGGGATCGATAATCGGTGAGGACGGGATAGTCGCGGTTCTGGTTAAGGCCCACTTGGGTCACCGGCGCCTGGGCGCCGACGATGCGACCGCCCTTCACCGCCCCACCGAGGACCCAGTAGACGCTCCCATGGCCGTGGTCCGTGCCCCTATCGCCATTCTCGCGGAAGGTGCGGCCGAACTCCGACACCACGATAACCGTGGCGCGCGCCCAGACATCGGGGCCGAGCTCGTCAGCGTATCCCGCGAGGCCCCTTCCGAGTTCGCCCAGGCGCCCCGCCAGGTAGCCGTTGGCGGCGCCCTCGTTCACATGGGTGTCCCACCCGCCCACATCGACAAAGCCCAGGGTGTAGTCGGCCTTCATCAGCCGCCCCATCCGGCGCGCCGACAGCTCAAATCCTTTGGCGGAGACCGCGCCGCGATTGGCGGCCAGCATTTCCGCGGAAATGGAGCGATAAACCTCATCCCGCACCGCAAAGCCCTGGGAGACCGAGGCCCCCAGATCCTCACTCCGATACATGTTCTCAATCAGCTTCGCCTGGCGATCGTCGACCCCGGGCTTGCCGATGCCGGCCAGGCCGAAATTGGGGATCGGGGCGCCGCCCCGGAACGTGATGGGAAGCTGATCGGTGAAAGCGATGGGCCGGGCGCCCGCCAGCTGGCTATAGAGCCGGCTCATGAATCCCGAGCCATAGTCGCGCGGGCCCTGGAGCTGCTGGCCAAGCTCGATGGTGTCCTGGGTTTCGAAGTGGCTGCGGGACATATCGTCGGGACCCGCGAAAGGCACGAAGGCGATCTGGCCCTTTTGCCAGAGCGGATAGATCGAGTCCTTCAGGGCCGGATGAAGGCTCCAGTCGGCGTCGAGTGTCAGGGCCGCATTGGGGTCCTCTGGGTTCGGACAGGCGATATGGAGGGTTGGCCGGGCCTGATAATAGAAGTCGCTGCTTGTCGGTATGACAACATTGGCGGCGTCATAGCCCCCGCGCAGGAATACCAGGAGCAGGCGCTGATCGGTATTGGGCGCGGCCCAAAGCCGGCCAGCCACGAGGCTGGGGGCGGCTGCCGCGACGGCGGCGAGAATCTGGCGACGGTTCATCGGGCGATCCTTATCTCCGCATGAATTCGGGAGAGGACAGGAAAAGGGTGTTCCAATCCTGAGGAGAGGCGGCTTGGCTGAGCGCGACGCGCGTGGGCGCCCCCAGAGTCTGGGAGAGGCCGCCGAAATATAGGGCGTTCTGGATTTGCGGAAAGGCGGGCTGGTCAACCGCGCCCTTGATGTCGGGCCGGAACAATCCCGCCGATCCGGACCCGATCTGGCGGGCGATCTCGAAACGCGTGGCCAATTGTCCCGGCCCGTCCCAGGCCGCGGCGACCATGGAATAACCGTCCGGCGTCTCGTGATTATAGAGCCCCTCGGCCAGGCGGTTCAGCCAACCCTGGATCGGGCCGGTATTGAGGATCACCCGGTCATCATAGGCGAGCCGCACGGCGGAGACCGCATAGTGGGCCGGGTCCTTGAACTTGTGGCCGAGTGAGGCGTCGAACTCCAGCGAGTGAAAGAGGACGCCAAGCACCTGCGCGATATCGCCGTCGCTGCGCCGGAAAGCGTCGGACATGCGCGCCACCAGCGGGGCGGGCGGATCATCGCCCATGAAATAGGTCGCAAGCTGAAGCGAGACATGACGGGCGGTGGCGGGATCACGCGCGAGGATATCCAGCGCCTGTTCGACCTCGCCAAAGCCTGAACCCCGGATCGTGTGGCCGAGGAAGACCTTATCGCCGAAGTCGTGCCGGTTCGGATTGAACTCAAAAAGACCCTCGCGGACATAGAGGCCGAGATAGGCGGGCTTCAGGTTGGGCGGGTTTGGCGAAAGATCCACGCCGACGCCCGTCAGAATGCGGGCGAGTTCCTGAACATCCTTCTGGGTATAGCCCGCGCCCACGCCCAACGTGTGGAGCTCCATGATCTCCCGCGCATAGTTCTCATTGATGTGGCCAACGGCGTTCTGGTCGTTGTCGAGATAGCGCAGCATGGCCGGATGACGCAGCGTCGCCTCCAGCAGATCGCGGAATCGACCGAGGGCATGGGGCCGGATGGCCTGATCCTCATAGTCGCCGACCATGGCGCGGATATCGCGCTTGCCCTGGAAAACACTGAAGTGGTTGAACCAGAACCAGGTCATCTGCTCCTTAAGCTGTTCCGGGGAATAGAGATCCCGCAGCAGCGAACGCGTGGCGGCCTGTCGTGCGAGGTCGTTGAACGCCTGATTATAGGCCTGCTGGGCGGCCTTCTTCTGATCGGGATCGGTGATCTGATTGGCCGCCTTGTTCTGGGCGTCCATCTGCACCACCAGAGCCGCCAGCGGCATGCGGCCCACCGGCAACGCGTCGATCTCCGCCTGGGCCTCAGGGGGAAGCTGATCGGTTGGCGCGGGGTGGAGCTGGCGCGACAGCCACGGTTCCGCACCCCGTTTCTGGATGTCCGCCACGGCGGAAGGACTGGCGCCCCAGGTGATGCGATTGACCAGGGCCAGATCGTGAGCCGTGAGGGGCGCGGCGTCGACAGGCGCGGCCTGGGACGCGACGCCGAGGAAAATAGCGGAGAGAAGAGCTGTTCGTCTCATCAGCGGTCCCACGGGCGCGCAATGGCCAAAACCCGCCGATCCAGCGGTGAGGCCTTTAGATAATCGCACGGTGATGAACCTGAGGTAACGAGATTCTCCACGCCCCTGCCGCCCAGCCGGTCAAGCCGCATCACAGGGCGCTGGACGAACCGTCGCTTCCTATGGCAACGCAAGCCCCGATGCGGGCGTGGTGAAACTGGTAGACGCGCCGGACTCAAAATCCGGTCCCGAAAGGGGTGTCGGTTCGATTCCGACCGCCCGCACCATGATTTGATGACGTGACTGGGGGCCTCCACAGAGGTCCTGCTCGGCGCCCCTCACGACTTTAAAGTGTCTGGAATGCAATGGGACGGGGCGAAAATGAAAGCGCCCTTTTTTCCGGCGCGGCCGCCCATCCCGGTGGCGCCGGGCCTCTGGAAATAGCCGCTTTCCAGGGGTGGGCGGGCGAAACTTGACCCCCCGGGTCTGCCGTCTCCACGATCTCTCAGCGCCGAGATGATGCGCGGTCCGATGGGCGGAGACCTCAACTTGCGCAGACGTGAATTCCTGGCCGCGTGTGGCCTGACGGCGGGGGGCATGCTGCTGCCGGGCTTCACCGGCCAAGTCGTGGATGCCGAAGATCTGCGGACCACCATGGATGTCGCTCTGAAGAAGCGGCTGGCAAATGTGGCCTTGAACGCCGCGACCAAGGCCGGCGCCAGCTACTGTGATGTGCGCGTCGGCCGGTACCTGCGCCAGTTCATCATCACCCGCGAGACCCATGTGGAAAATGTCATCAACACCGAGTCCATCGGGGCCGGGGTGCGCGTGATCGCCGACGGGGCCTGGGGTTTCGCCGCTACCAACGACCTGAGCGAAGATAACATCGCCCGCGTGGCGCGGCAGGCGGTCGCCATCGCCAAGGCCAACAGCCACAACCAGACCGCGCCAGTGCAGCTGGCGCCAGTCAAGTCAGCAGGTGAAGTGTCCTGGCGCACGCCGATCAAGAAGAACGCTTTCGACGTCCCGATCAAGGACAAGGCGGAGATGCTTCTTCAGGTCAACGCCGCGGCGCTCGGCGCTGGCGCGACGTTCGTCAACTCCACGCTCTTCGCGATCAATGAGCAGAAGTATTTCGCCAGCACGGACGGCTCGTACATCGACCAGGACGTCTTCAGGCTCTGGGCGCCCATGAACGTGACCGTCGTCGACAAGGCCGCCGGCAAATTTCGGCAGCGCCAAGGCCTTAGCGCACCCGTGGGCATGGGTTTCGAATACCTCGACGGCTTGCCCTCCGACAAGATCACCCTGCCGAGCGGGACAGTCGTCTACGGCAAGTCCTACGACATGAAGGAGGACGCGATCGTCGCGGCAAAGCAGGCGCGCGCAAAGCTGACCGCGCCATCGTTCAAGCCCGGCAAGTACGACCTCGTGCTCGACCCCACCAACCTGTACCTGACCATCCATGAGTCTGTTGGCCACGCCACCGAGCTCGACCGGGTGATTGGCTATGAGGCTGATTTCGCCGGCACAAGCTTTGCGACCCTGGATAAGCTTAACAATCACTTCAAGTATGGCAGCGAACACGTGAACCTGGTGGCCGACAAGGTGCAGCCAGGCAGCCTGGGCGCGGTCGCCTACGACGACGAGGGCGTCAAGACCAAGCGCTGGGACATCGTCCGCGACGGCATCCTGGTCGACCTCCAGGCGATCCGCGATCAAGCGCATATCCTAGGCAAGACCGAGAGCGACGGCTGCTGCTACGCGGACTCCTGGTCGAGCGTGCAGTTCCAGCGCATGGCCAACATCTCGCTCGAGCCCGGCAAGGCGAAGATGACGGCGGCCGACATGATCGCCGATGTCGAGAACGGCGTTTATATCGTTGGCGATGGGTCCTATTCCATTGACCAGCAACGCTATAATGGCCAATTTGGCGGGCAGCTGTTCTTCGAGATCAAGAACGGCAAGATAACCCAACAGGTCGAGGACGTCGCCTACCAGATCCGCACGCCGGAGTTCTGGAACAGCTGCGTCGGTGTCTGCGACGAGAGCGATTATCGTCTTGGCGGGACTTTCTTCGACGGCAAGGGCCAGCCCCCCCAGATTTCCTCCGTCTCGCACGGCTCTTCGACGGCGCGCTTCAACGGCGCCAACATCATCAACACCGCCCGCTCGCTCGGCTGATGCGCGCCTAACAAGAGACACCGAGCATGACCATCTTCACCGAAGACCAAGCCCGTTCGATCGTCAGCAAGGTCATCACCCTGTCGAAGGCGGACGAGTGCACCGCCACTCTCACGGGGTCGATCACCGGCAATGCGCGTTTCGCCCTGAACAACCTGACCACCGCCGGCATCGTCGAGAACACCTCTCTTGAGGTGGAGGTCGCCTTCGGCAAGAAGCTCGGCACGGCCACCGTTAACGCTTTCGACGACGCCGCCCTGGAGCGAACCGTGCGGCGCGCGGAAGAACTCGCGCACCTAGCGCCCGAAAACCCGGAGTATCTGCCCGTCGACAAGCAGACCTATGTGGTCACCGAGACCTTCAGCTCCCCGACCGCCGCCATTACCCCGGACTATCGCGCCCAAGTGGCTGCGGACTCGATCGCCGCCTGCAAAGCCGCCAAGCTGACCGCGGCGGGATTCCTGGAGGACGCACAGGGATTCGAAGCTTTCGCGAACAGCCGCGGGGCCTCCGGGTTCCAGCGCTCCACGGTGCTCGACTACTCCTGCACCGCGCGCACCGCGGATGGCCACGGCTCAGGCTGGGTCGCCCGCAACCTCCAGGACTCCACCAGTTTCAACGCAGGCGCCGAAGTCCGCACGGCGATGCGCAAGGCCGCAGCCTCCACCGACACCAAGGCGCTGGAGCCAGGCAAGTATACGGTGATCCTGGAACCCGCCGCCGTCGCCGGTATGCTCGGCCCGATGATCAATCTGTTCGACGCGCGTCAGGCGGATGAGGGGCGCAGCTTCCTATCCAAGAAGGGCGGTGGCACGAAGATCGGCGATCAGGTCTTCAGCCCGGAGGTGACGCTGTTCTCCGACCCAGCCTATCCCAACGCCGCGGTCCTGCCCTGGGATGACGACTACCTGCCGCGCAGCCACCTGTCCTTGGTGGAAAACGGCAAGGTGATGAACCTGGCTTATAGTCCCTACTGGGCTCAGAAGATGGGCAAGGCGGCCGCGGCGCGCCCGGGCAACCTGATCATGCAGGGCGGCGACAAGTCGACCGCCGATATGGTTCGCGACACCGAACGCGGCATCCTGGTCACCCGCCTCTGGTACATCCGTATGGTCGACCCCCAGACCGTGCTGCTGACAGGCCTTACGCGCGATGGCACCTTCTACATCGAGAATGGCGAGCTCAAATATCCGATCAAGAACTTCCGCTTCAACGAGTCGCCCGTGATCATGCTCAACAATGTAGAGGAGCTGGGGCGGCCGGTTCGGCTTGTCAGCGAAGGCGGGGGCGGCGGCCGCCGTGGCGGCTTTTTCAATGGTGGCAGCCCGCTTGGGCAGGGGGTGACGGTGGCGCCGGCGTTGAAGGTGCGCGACTTCACCTTCTCGTCGCTGTCGGACGCTATCTGACCGGCATGTCCACGCACGGGCCTGACATAAATCGCGCGGGCGTCCTGCGCGGGCTGGCTGCGCTCGCCGGCCTCGCGCTAGCGGGCGGGACCCGCGCCGCTGTCTCCGGCAAGATGTCTGCGCCGACGGCCGTTGATGGGGGCGCCTACGACTTCTGGTTCACGCGATTGCGTTACGATTCGGGCGACTGGAACCTGGATGAGAAAATGCCCAGCAACATCATCACCTCGCTGATCGACTACACCAACCTGCGCGTCGATCCGAAGGAACACGTGCTCTCACTATCCGACGCACGCATGTTGACCGCGCCTTTTTGCTATCTCACCGGCCACAAGCTGGTCGAGTTCAACGCGGCGGAGCGGCGCAATTTCGAGCGCTATGTCAGAAATGGCGGCTTCGTGTTCGTCGACGACTGTAACCACGATATCGACGGTCTGTTCGCCAAATCCTTCGAGAAGCAGATGGCGTCGATCTTCGGCCCTGGCGCGCTGAAAACTCTACCGAAGACCCACCCCATCTTCACCCGCTTCTTCAAGTTCGAAGGCCCGCCGCCGACCGGGCTGGAGCTGAACGGCTGGGGCGACGACCTGGTGCACGATTACGTCAAGGGCATCGACATCAATGGCCGCCTGGGCGTCCTCTATAGCAATAAGGACTATGGCTGCGAGTGGGATTACGACTGGCATAACAAGCGCTTCCTGGCCGAAGACAACACCAAGTTCGGGGTGAATATCGTCATGTACGCGCTGACCTCATGAACGGTCCGATGAGCCACCCGGAGATCACCGAGAGCCAGGTCCAGGCGCAGCTGGAACGGATGGATACGCTGCGCCAGGCGCTGGCCCAGGCGATCGTAGGCCAGGAGGCGGTGGTCGAGCAGCTCCTGATCGGCCTCCTGGCGGGAGGGCACGTGCTAATGGAGGGCGTGCCGGGCCTGGGCAAGACCCTCCTGGTCCGCTCGCTCGGTCAGGTGCTGGACCTGCCCTTTCGCCGCGTGCAGTTCACCCCCGATCTGATGCCGGGCGACATCCTGGGCGCCGAGATCCTGGAAGAGGACCATGGCACCGGCCACCGCAGCTTCCGATTTCAGCCCGGGCCAGTCTTCACCAGTCTGCTTCTCGCCGACGAGCTGAACCGTACTCCGCCCAAGACCCAGGCGGCGCTCTTGGAAGCCATGCAGGAGCGAACGGTCAGCTTCGCCGGCGTGACCCACCAGCTTCCCCGTCCCTTTTTCGTGCTGGCCACACAGAATCCGCTGGAACAGGCGGGCACTTATCCCCTGCCCGAGGCGCAGCTCGATCGATTCCTGCTCCATGTGCGGGTGGACTATCCCACCGAGACGGAGGAGCGCGCGATCCTGGCCCAGACCACCGGCGCGCCCCTGAGCGACCCGCCGAGGGTCATGGGCGCTGAGGAGGTGCTGGCGCTCCAGGCCATGGCGCGCCAGGTGCACCTGTCCCCCGACCTGCTGGCCTGGATCACCCGGCTGGTGCGCGCCACCCGCCCGGGCGATGCGGGGGCGCCCGCCGACGTCGCCACTTATGTCCGGTTTGGCGCGGGGCCGCGCGCGGGCCAGTCTCTGGTCTTGGCCGCCAAAGCGCGCGCCCTGCTTCACGGTCGGCTGGCCGCCACGCGTGAGGATATCGCGGCGCTCGCCCCACCTGTGATCCGCCACCGCCTGCTCCTGACCTTCGCCGCCGAGGCTGAGGGGCGCAGCGCGGACGAGGTGATCGCCTCAGTGCTACGCGCCACCTCGCCGCCCGGCGCTTAAGGAGGCGCATGCCGCCCCCGGGGCCCCCGCCCTTGCTGCCGCCGGAGGTGCGCCACCGGCTTCGGGGGCTGAAGCTGCGCGCGCGGCGCGCGGCGGGCGCCGGCTCCGGCGTCCACGCCAGCCGCAACCGCGGCGCCGGGCTCGAATTCGCCCAGCATCGCGCCTACGAACCCGGCGACGAGCCGCGCATGGTCGACTGGAAACTCTATGCCCGCTCCGACCGGGTGTTCGTGCGCGAGGCCGAGCGCGAAAGCCCCCTGACCCTGTGGATCCTGTTGGACGCCAGCGGCTCCATGGGCCAGGCCGACGCCGCGCGCCCGGAATGGTCGCGGCTGGACGCGGCCAAGGCCCTGGCGGCGGGCCTGGCGGAAATGGCCCTGGCCGGTGGCGATCGCTTCGGCTGGGTGACTCTTGCGGGCGACCGCCCGCATCTGCTGGCCCCGGGCGCGGGCCGGCGCCAGCGCGATCGCCTGTGGCTGGAGATGGCCACGGTGAAAGCGGCGGGCGGCTTCCCGCCGCCGCCGCGGTGGGCGCCCCTTTGGGACCGCATCGGCGCCCACGATCTGGTGGTGCTGCTCAGCGACGTGTTCGATCCCCAGAGCGTCGATCTGGCCGGGCGGCTGGCGACAGCGGGACGCGAGGTGCTGGCCATCCGCCTGCTGACGGTGGAGGAGCGCGACTTCCCCTTCCAGGGCGGTCATCGCTTCCGAGATCCCGAGACCGGGCATGAACTGCCAGGCGATGGCCGGCTGTTGCGCACCGACTTCCTGCGCCGCTTCGGCGAGGCGCGAGCGCGGATCGGCGCCGAGTTGGACGCCCGCGGCGTGCGCCATGCCGAATATGTGCTGGACGAGCCGCTCGACCAGCCGCTGCGCCGCCTGTTCGGGGGCAAGGCATGAGCGCGGCCCTGCTGGCGCCCATGGGGTTGGCGGCGCTGGCGGCTCTAATGCTGCCGCTCCTGATCCACCTGTCGCGGCGAGACATTCAGCGACCCATCGCCTTCGCCGCCCTGCGCTGGCTGGAGCCCCGGCCCAAACCCCGGCGGCGGCCGCGTCTGGACGAGCTGGCCCTGCTGTCGGCGCGCTTGGCCTTGCTGACGCTGCTGGCCCTGGTGCTGGCGCGCCCGGTGTGGCGGGGCGAGAGCGGCAGAGGCGCCTGGCTGGCGGCGGCGCCAGGCGCCGACCCGGCGGCGGCGAGGGCCCAGGCGCCGAGGGGTGCGCACATGCTCTGGCTGGCGCCGGGGTTTCCAGGCCTGGGGCGGCGGGCGCCCGCCGGCATGGCGCCGATCTCCAGCCTGCTAAGGGAACTGGACGCGGACCTGCCGCGCGAGGCGACCCTGACGGTGGTGGTCCCGGCGGTGCTGCAGGGGGTCGATGCGGAGCGGCCGCGGCTTTCGCGCGCGGTGGACTGGCGCGTGCTGCCTGGTGAGAGTCCCGCCGTCGCCACCCCCGCCACTTCCGCCGCCCCGCCCCCTCTCGTCCTCCGCTCCGCCCCGGGCTTCGAGGCGGCAGCCCGCTATTTGCGCGCCGCCGTCGCGGCCTGGGCGCCTTCGCCCACCCTCTCCGCACCTGATGCCGGCCCGCTCAGCGAACCGCTGCCCCAGGGCGTCCATGCCGTCGCGTGGCTGGCCCCCGGTCCTCTCCCAGCGGCCGTGCGCGATCGCCTGGCAAAGGGCGCGGCGGTGCTGCTGCCAGCCGAGGCCTCTATCGACGGGCTAGGACCCGCCACGCCCCTATGGCGCAACGCCCAGGGTCGGACGCTCGTGGAAGGCGGGAGTCTCGGCCGCGGGCGCTGGCGGAGATTCACCGGTCCGCTCGATTCCGAGACCATGCCGGAGCTGCTTGCGCCCGACTTCCCCACGCGACTCGAGGCGCTGCTGGCCGATCCAACGCCGCCGCCCACCCGGGTCTGGGCCCGTGACTTTCAGCCACTCCTCGGCGCACGCGCCGGCGGCGCCCCGGCTCAGGACCTCACGCCCGCTCTCGCGCTGTTGGCCGTTGCTCTGTTCGCCCTGGAGCGCTGGCTCGCCACCCGCCGCCAACGGGCCCAGACGCCATGAGCGTGACCATGATCGACCGCTGGGCCCGCCAGGCGCGCCGACGCGGCGCCCTGGATGACATCCTGGCCGGCGCCCCGCTGGTGCTGCTGATCGCGGCGGCCGCTTGGCGACTGGCGGGCGTCTCCACCGCCCTGGCTGTCGTCGTCGTCGGCATGGCGATCCTCGCGGTCGCGGCGCTGGTGCGGGGCCGCCGCTTTGATCGGACCTGGATTGTACGGCGGCTGGACGGCATGCTGCCTGAACTGGAGGACAGCGGCGACCTTCTGACCATCGACCGGGCGGGCCTCGGCCCGCTGCAGCGGCTGCAATACGACCGGGTGCGGAGCCGGCTGGCGGCGGCCGCTCCCGACCCGCGCCAAGCCTGGTCGGTGCGCCGCATCGCCATCGCCTGGGCCCTAGGGCTACTGGCGCTGACGCTGCTCCTTCTGTGGCCCCGCGCCGGCGCCCTTTCCCCCGCCCACGAAGGCGCCGCCGCGCCGCCGGGAGTTCCCCACCTGGTGGGGCAGCGGCTGCATGTTATCCCCCCCGCTTATACCGGCCTGCCCCCGCGCGACCTGACCAGCCTTGACGGCCAGGTTCCACAGGGCTCGCGGCTGGAATGGACACTGCGGTTCACCCCACGCCCTGGCGGCGCGGAGATGTCGGTAATTCAGGGCCAGCCCGTGGGGCTCAAGCCGGTGGGCGAGGACTGGAGCGCGGGCCTGACCCTGGACCGCTCACTGCTCTACCGGGTGGTCCCCCGGGGGGCGCCCGCCACCACGCCGCTGCACCGGCTGGACGCCATCGCCGACGCCCCGCCGCAGGTGACGGTGCTGCGCCCGGCCCAGGGCCTGACCCTCGTGACGCCGGGACAAAAAAGCTGGTCGGTGGCGTTCGAAGCGACCGACGACTACGGCGTGTCGCCGGAGGCCACGCTGCGCCTCACCTTCGCCGAGGGTGAGGGCGAGGAGGTCAAGTTCCGCGAACGCGACATGGTCCTGCATGGCGACGGGACGGCACGGCTCCGCCATTTCACCGCCGCGCTGGACTTCGCTAGCCTGGGTTTCCAGCAGGGCGGTGACCTCGTGGCTCAGCTCGTCGTGACCGATAACCGCGCCCCCGCCCCCCAGACGACTGCTGGCCCCAGCCTGATACTGCGTTGGCCGGCGAAGGTGGAGACGATGGGCGAGGGGCTGGACGCGGCGGTGAAGAAAGTGCTGCCCGCCTATCTGAGCAGCGAGCGCCAGATCATCATCGACGCCACGCAGCTTCTGAAGGAGCGCCGCGCCCTGCCCGCCGCGCGCTTCCTCGCCCGCTCGGACGCGCTCGGCGCCGACCAGGAAGGGCAGCGCCTGCGCTACAGCCAGTTCCTGGGCGGCGAGAAGGAGAAGGCGGAAAACGCTCTGCCCATCAGCGATGACGACGACGCGCCGGCGGCGAAACCCGCCACCGCCGCCAAGACGCCCCTGCCCACGGGGGCCGCTGGGACCGACACTCGCGCCGCGCCGTCGGGCTTCGGAGTCGAGGTCGACGTCCTGCACGACTATGGCCACGCCCACGACGACACCGAAAGCTCGGCGGTCGACCCCAGCAGCCGGGTCAAGCTGAAACTGGCGGTGGACCAGATGTTCCAAGCCGAGACGCGCCTGCGCCAGGGCGATCCGGCCGGCGCCCTCCCCTTCGCCGAAAAGGCCCTGGCCTTTATTAAGGAGGCGCAGCAGGCCGAGCGCATCTATGTGCCTCACGCCAGCAGCCACACACCGCCCATCGACGAGTCGCGCCGCCTGACGGGCAAGCGTGACGGGCTCCAGCACGGCGCCCTGGAGTTGGCCCCCGCTGACGCCCCCGACCCGGTCCCCGCCGCGGCTTGGCGCGCCCTGGGCGAGGCGGGAAGCAGTGATCCGGCTCCGTCGCTGGCAAGCCTGGAGGCCTGGCTGCGGACGGATGCGAGCCGCGGCGTCGATGCCCTTTCGTTCGCCGCGGCCATCGACGCGGTGCGCCGCGACCCCGGCTGCGTCGCCTGCCGCGCCAGCCTGCGCGCCCTGGTCTGGACCGCGTTGAAGCCGCCGCCGCCGCACGTGGCGCGCCGCCCCGAGGCGGGCGTCACGGGTCGCCGCTACCTGGAAGCCCTGAGCGGCGAGCCAGCTCGTCGAGACCGTGAAGAACTGAGCGGCGAGCGAGCCCGATGAGTCTTCTTCCATCGGTCGGTCTGTGGGCTGCCCTGGCCCTTGCCGCCATCGCCGCGGGCGCCTGCATTCGCCTCATGCTGTGGCAGAGGCGCGCGCCGGAGGCGGAGCGCGCGGCCACCTGGCGCCTCGCGCTGTTGCTGGCGGTCCAACCAGTGCTGGCCGTGCTGCTCTACCTCAGCCTGTTCCCCCCGCCGATGGCGGGGGCGGGGACCGGCGCCCTGAGCATCGCCACCCCCGAAGCGTCCCGCCTGACACCAGCGGGCGAGCGGCTGATCGTGCTGCCCGAGGCGCCCGCCGGCCTCGGGGGTGAGGCCGCTCCGGATCTCGCCACCGCGCTGCGCCGCCATCCCGAGGTGGCCCTGTTGCATGTGCTGGGCCAAGGGCTGGAGCCACGGGACCGCCCCGCGGCCCAGGGCCGCGCCGTGTCATTCGACCCCGCCCCGGCGCCCACGGGCGTGGCCGAGCTCTATCCCCCCGCCACGGTGGCCCCGGGCGCGGGCTTCACCGCCACGGGCCGGGTGGAGGGGCTAAACGGTGGGATGGTGGACCTGCTCGATCCCGCCGGCCAGGTGGCGGACTCCCAGCGGCTGCCGGCCTCTGGCAAGTTCGCCCTAACGGGCGCCGCGCGCGAACCGGGCGCCGCTCTCTTCGCCGTGCGCCTGCGCAAAGCGGGGCACACCGTGGAGACTGTGGACCTTCCGGTCTGGACCGCCGCGGCCCCCGACCCGAAAGTCCTGCTTCTGGCGGGGTCACCAGGGCCAGAGGTCAAGGCGCTGCGACGCTGGGCGGCGGATTCGGGTATCGAACTGCAGGTGGCCGTGAGCCTGGGCGCGGGGCTGGAGCTGGGCGATCCACGCCCGCCCCTGAACGCCTCGACCCTCGGCCGCCTCGACCTCGTCGTGGTGGATGAGCGGAGCTGGGCAGCGCTTTCGCCAAGCGACCGCGCCGCCCTGGTCTCGGCGGTGCGCGGCGGTCTCGGCCTCTTGCTCCGCGTCACCGGCCCCCTGCCGGCCGGCTTACGCGACGCCTGGGGCGCCCTTGGCCTGCCGCTCGCCGACGGCGAGACGACCATCGCGACCAGCCTGACGCCTTCGGGACCCCCAAGCGCGTCCACGCCGGACGAGGTCGCCCTGCCTGAATTGACGCGGCGGCGGGTGGACGTTCCGGCGCCCGACTCCACCCCGCTGCTGCGCGACGCGACGGGGGCGGTGCTGGCGCGCTGGCGCGCCGAGGGCCTGGGTCGCCTGGGCGTGTGGTCGGTGACCGACAGCTCCGGCCTGGTCACGGCGGGCTTCGGCCAGCGCTACGGCGATCTGTGGGGGACGATGGTCGCCGCCCTGGCCCGCCCAGCCCCATCGGCGATCGCCGTGACCTTCGATTCTGACCCGCGCGAGGGGCGCCGCCTTAGCCTGTGCGGGCTGAAGGGCGAGGCCCAAGTGCGGGAGCCTTCCGGCGCCTGGACGCGCCTGCTGGTCGATCCGGGCACGGGCGCCGCCGCCTGCGCGGGCTACTGGCCCGCCACCCCAGGCTGGCGCATTCTGCGGGTGACTGTCAGGGGCGGAGCCTCGCCGCAGGAGCAGGGCTTCTACGCCCGCCCCGCCAATCAGGCCCCGGCCCTGGCGGCCGAGGACGACCGCATTGCCACACAAGCCTTGGCGAGCGCGTCGGCGGCGCGGCCCGCGTTCGCCGGCCCCGCACCCAACACACCTGGCCCACACTGGCCCTGGTTCCTGGCCTGGCTGCTTGTCGCCGCCGCCCTGTGGCGTTTCGAGCGCGCCAGCCTGGGTCGGGCAGGGAAGGGATCCTCCGCTGAATCTGTGATGGGTCTCAGGCCTTAGCGCCCTTTTGCCAGAAGATGCGGGGCGATGGACTGAAGCGCACGCACGCCGAAGACCAATCCCGCCCGCCCGGTCTCGACGAAGCGCGAGGCATCTGCGAAAAGCCGCGACGTCGGCGCGCGCCGACCGCATCAGGGAACTTTCGAATGTCCTTTCGCTATGCTTCGCTTGCTCTTGGCCTGACCGCGGCCGGCGCCATCGCCCTGGCCGCCTGCTCGCCCAAGGTGGCCGCGCCGCCGGAGGCGGTCTCTGGCGGGATCACCGACGCCCAGCCCCTCCCCCCGGCCCCCGCCACGGCGCCAGCCGAGTCGGGCGCGGCGCCGACCGCGACAGCCGCGGCCACGGGCGTGGGCGCCCCGGGTCCCGGCGTCATCAAACTTGACGTGAAATTCAATGGCGGCGACGTCTATGGCAACCCCACCGCCGGGGCTCAGGTCTTCGCCATCTGCTCCGCCTGCCACGCCATCGCGGCGGGTCAGAACTTGGTGGGCCCAAGCCTGCACGGCATTGTGGGGCGTCATTCGGGGAGCGTGCCAGGCTTCCACTATTCGCCGGCGAATAAGGGTTCGGGCATCGTTTGGACGGAGCAGAACCTCTACACCTATCTGGAAAATCCCCAGAAAATGGTGCCCGGGACCTACATGACCTATACTGGCGTCAAGGACCCCCAACAGCGGGCCGACGTGGTCGCCTATCTGCAGCAGAACACGAAGTAACGATGGTTAGCGCCCCCGCGCCGTGGCGCGGGGCCAAGGGGCGGGTAAATATGGGTCGACCGGTCCGGCGCCTGACGCCAAGGGAACACACCGCCTGTGACAACGCTTGACCACGCCCTCATGGCAGCCAGAGGCCAAACGGTTGGCCATGACGATATGGCCAACGCCATTCGCGCCCTCGCCATGGACGCGGTGGAAGCCGCCAAGTGCGGGCATCCGGGCATGCCCATGGGTATGGCCGACGTGGCGACGGTGCTGTTTACGAAGTTCCTGAAGATTGACCCGTCGGCGCCGGACTGGCCGGATCGCGACCGATTTGTCCTGTCGGCCGGCCACGGCTCGATGCTGCAATATGCCCTGCACTATCTGATGGGCTATGCGGACATGGATATCGATCAGATCCGCGCCTTTCGCCAGTTCGGATCGCGCACCGCGGGCCACCCGGAATTCGGTCACGCCCAGGGCATCGAGAGCACGACAGGGCCGCTCGGTCAGGGAATTGCCGCCGCCGTCGGCATGGCCCTGGCGGAACGTTTGATGAATGCGCGCTTTGGCGATGATCTGGTCGACCACAACACCTATGTCATCGCCGGGGATGGCTGCCTCATGGAGGGGGTGAGCCACGAGGCCATTGATCTGGCCGGGCACCTGGGCCTCTCCAAACTTGTCGTACTTTGGGACGATAATCGGATCAGTATTGACGGCCCCACCAGTCTCTCCACCTCCATGGATCAGCTTGGTCGCTTCAAGGCCGCCGGCTGGCTCACCCTCGCGATTGATGGCCATGATCCCAGCGCCATCACCCAGGCCCTGGCCGAGGCCCGCGCCGAAACGTCGCGCCCGACGATGATCGCCTGCCGCACCACCATCGGCTTTGGAGCCCCCACCCGGGCCGGCACCTCCAAGGCGCATGGCGAGGCGCTCGGGGCGGCGGAAATCGCAGGGGCGCGCCAAAAGCTCGGATGGCCTTATCCGCCCTTCGTTATCCCAGAGCCCATTCTCACCGCCTGGCGCGCGGCGGGCGCCCGGGGTCGGGTCGATCGTGAGGACTGGCGGTCCCGCCTCGCAGCCTCGCCTCAGGGCGCGGCCTTCATGCGTCAAGCGCAGACCGAGCTGGGGCCCGAGGTGGCGGAGAAGCTTAACGCCTTCAAGGCGGAGCTGTCCGCGACGGCGCCCAAGATCGCCACACGCAAGGCTTCGGAGATGGTGCTGGGCGTGATCAACGCCGCGACCAATCTGACCCTGGGCGGCTCAGCCGATCTCACTCACAGCAATTTCACCATCACGTCGGGCATGGGATCAGTGACGCCGGACGACTTCACCGGACGTTACGTGCATTACGGCATCCGCGAGCACGGGATGGCGGCGGCCATGAACGGCATCGCGCTTCATGGCGGCTTCATCCCTTATGGGGGCACCTTCATGACCTTCGCCGACTATGCCCGGGGAGCGATGCGCCTATCAGCCCTGATGGGCATAAGGGTCATCTATGTGATGACTCATGATTCGATCGGGCTTGGGGAGGATGGGCCCACCCACCAGCCCATTGAACAGCTGGCCATGCTGCGGGCCACACCCAATATGGATGTTTTCCGGCCAGCCGATGCGGTGGAGACGGCCGAGTGCTGGCTCGCGGCGCTGGAGTCGCTGCACACCCCATCGGTCCTCTCCCTGTCCCGGCAGAATCTACCGACACTGCGGACAACGGCCGACGCGGAGAACCTCAGCGCCAAGGGCGCCTATGTGCTGCGCGACACCGACGGCGCCCGCACCGTCACGCTCCTGGCCACGGGATCGGAGGTGGAAATCGCGGTCAAGGCGGCCGAGATCTTGGCCGCCGATGGCGTGGCGGCGGCGGTGGTCTCCATGCCCTGCTGGGAGCGCTTTGAGGCCCAGGACGACGCGTATCGCGCCATGGTTCTGGGCGCAGCGCCCAGGGTCGCGGTGGAAGCCGCGGCGCGGCTGGGCTGGGATCGGTGGATCGGCGAGCGCGGCGCTTTCATTGGCATGTCGGGTTTCGGCGCCTCCGCCCCCGCCCCACAGCTCTATGAACACTTTGGGATTACCGCCCAGGCTGTGGCCTCGGCCGCAAAGGCGCTGCTCTGATCAGGGCTTGATCCCGTCGCTCCAATAGCCGGGAGCGCCGATCTGGTTCGGATGCTGGACGATCTTGCGGAATTTCGTCGTGTCGAAGCCAAGCACCGCGAACCGTTGCATCAGATCTCGGTAGTCCGCATCCGGAATGTCGGTCTCGCGGGCATAGACCCAACCCAGCTTACGGCTATCTTCGCCCCAAAGGATGTAGCGTCCCCCGGGGTCCAGATAGAGCATCAAGAAGGGAAGTTTCAGCGGCCAGATGACCTGGACCCGCCAGTGCGCGTTACCCGTACTCGGCGCAATGAAATCACGGACCGTGAAGTGCTTGCGTGGCGCGCCGAAGCTCCCCCGCTGGACGTAAAAATCTTCCCGGACTTCGCCCTTGGCCCCCGGCGCATAGACGTCATAGGGGGCGACCATGCCGCGCTCGAAGCTGTTGGGCATGGTGGCAATGATGTGCCAGCCACCATACACGCGGGCGAGATCAACATTGGGAGCCAGGGGCAGGGGCGCCTCCGCCCAGGCCCCAGCCGCCAAGGCGATCAGGATCGAAGAGACCCCGCAGGTGCGCGCGAGGCCGATAAATCCGCCCACGGCTCTTCCGCCTATTCCGCGGTCCAGCCGCCATCAATGGAGAGATTGGCTCCCGTGATCTGAGCCGCGGCGTCGGAGCAGAGAAAGACCGCCAGGGCCGCAACCTCTTCGGGCTTCACGAACTGCTTCGTGGGCTGAGCATCCAGGAGCACGTCATTAATCACCTGATCGCGGGTGAGACCCCGGGTCTTCATGGTCTCGGGAATCTGGTTCTCCACCAGCGGTGTCCAAACATAGCCTGGGCTGATGCAATTGGCGGTGACGCCATGGGTCGCGACCTCCAGAGCGACGGTCTTGGTGAGGCCATCCAATCCATGCTTGGCCGCTACATAGGCGGACTTGAAGGGCGAGGCGACCTTGGAATGGGCCGAGGCGGTGGAGATGATGCGGCCCCAGCCCCGCGCCTTCATGCCCGGAATCGCCGCGCGCATGGCGTGGAAGGCGGCGGAGAGATTTATGGCCAGGATTTGGTTCCATTTGTCGATGGGGAATTCATCCACGGGCGCGACGAACTGGATACCGGCATTGTTTACCAGGATATCCACCGACCCGAATTCCGACGCGGCGGTTTCGATCATGCCCGCGATCTCTTCGGCCTTGGTCATGTCGGCGGGGGAATAGGCGCAGCGGACACCGAACTCCGCGACGATCTTGGCCCGTTCGGCCTCGACATCTTCCGCCTTGCCAAAGCCATTGATCACCACGTCCGCGCCTTCGGCCGCTAGGGCCCTGGCGATGCACAGGCCAATGCCGCTTGTGGAGCCGGTGACCACGGCGACTTTCGATGTGAGACTCATGCCGTTGTCTCCTCGCGGCCATCGAACACGTGGGCGACATCCTCGCCCTGAGGATTGAGGATCGCGACCTTGCGGGACAGAGCCGCCTCCGCCGCGCGCTGGCCCGCGGCCCAATGCTGGACCATGGTGGCGCGGGAGAATTCATAATCGCGATGCCCATTCTCATGGGGCTTCCCGCGATAGATGAGTTGAATGATGTTGACGGCGTTTTCCACCGAGGCCTCGGCCAGGCGTCGGGCCGCGGGGGTCTGAGCGAGGTCGCGGGGTAACTTTTCGATCAGCTCCCGGGCCATGCGTTTGAGCCGGCGGATTTCCAAAGGCTGGTCGGTGTTGAGCCGTGTGCGGCTGGAGTATCGGATGTCCATCTCCCGGTCCGCCGCCTCGGCCACGGTCCTGGGGAGCGGCCCCCGGGCGGGAAACAGATCCACCTGAAAGATGGCCAGATCCTCACGCACTTCACTCTGGAGCACAAATTCCAGGGGCGTATTCGAGACCAAGCCTCCGTCCCAATACCAGGCGCCGTCGATCTCCACAGGCGGAAGGCCGGGCGGCAGGGCGCCGGAGGCCATGATGTGCTCCGGACCGATCCGGCCGCCGTCCTGATTCTCGAAATAGGTGAAATTGCCCGTTTCGACATTGACCGCCCCCACCGAGAGGCGGATCGGACCGGCATTGATGCGGTCAAAATCCACCAGCCGCTCCAGCGTCGCCCTCAAAGGCCCGCTGTCATAATAGCTGACCCCGCTGGGAGGCCCGGGTGGGGTGAACTGCGGCGGCGGCATTCGCGGCGTAAAGAAACCCGGCGCACCGAACATCATGGCGCTGGCCGCGTTCAATTGAGCCAGCCACGGCAGCGCAACCGGAGGCAGATAAGGAGGCGCGAACTGCGGACCGGCTGAAACCTGACGCCAGAACGCGTCGAGCCGGGCGACGCGGTCCTTGGGAGGGTTGCCGGCGATGATCGCGGCGTTGACCGCGCCGATGGATATGCCGGCCAGCCAGTCCGGCTCAAGACCGGATTCGGACAGGGCCTCGAAGACACCCGCCTGATAGGCGCCCAGAGCCCCGCCTCCCTGGAACACGAGAACACGCTTGGCGGAGGTGACTTTGCGGGCTTTGGCGACCATGGCGACGCTTAAGATAGTGCGGGACCATTGTTTATGCATCGCTCGGGTGAGATGTCGAATTTGCGGCCTTCCGCGAGCTGAGAAACACTGGACGCCAAGCGCGACGCGCCCGAATATATGTTTCAAGTTCGGAACGATGCCTCTGGTGAAGTATTCCGCCAGTATGACCCGACCCTCTTTGAAGACCGTGCTCGTTGTTGAAGACGAGATTCTGACTCGCGTCGATGCGGTGGCCTGTCTGCGAGAGGCCGGGTTCGATGTGGTCGAGGCGGCCAATGGGACCGAAGCTCTCGCCCTTATCCGCACACGTGATGATGTAGATCTGATCTTCACGGATATTCAGATGCCGGGCGCCGTGGATGGCCTGGAACTGGCGCGGCGCGCTCGCGAAACCCATCCGACGGTTCGCCTCGTCTTCACCTCTGGGGCCAGGCGGTTCGATACTGATAATTTGCCTGGAGAGGGTGTCTTTTTCAGTAAGCCCTATGACGCTGAACACGTTGCCGAAACGGTCCAGCGGCTTCTGGCCTGAAACCAGGTCGACGACGCCCGGTTGCGCTATCGGGGCGCCGCTCCCCTAGCGAAGAGGCGATAAGCCAGCCTAAGAGGACTTGCGCGGCGATCATGGTCGCGCCCTTCAACGTCCTGACGACGAGGCGCGCGTGTGACCCGGCTTCTGATCTATGGCCCTTCCTATCGCCGCATCGAAGCGGAGGTGGCGGCGGCCGCGCCCGGCGTTGAGGTCCTAATCATGGGCGAGGACGGCGTGATCCGCCTGGACGGAGTCGAGATCTCCATAGATGAGGCCGCCCCGACGATCGCTTGGGCCAACCACGACGTCTTTTTCAGTCCCGCCGCGCGCAACTTTTTCATCGCCCTGCTCAAGGCCCCCAGCCTCGCCTGGGTGCAAAGCGCGGCGGCGGGTTTTGACAATCCGGCCTTTGGCGAAATGGTCCGCAAGGGTGCGAAGCTTTCCATCAGCCATGGTCAAGCCGTGGGCATGGGCGATTATGTCATGGCGGGGGTGCTGGACCATTTCCAGCGCGGGCCCGAGCGCCGCGCGGCCCAGACGGCCCATGTCTGGTGGCGTCAAGGCTTTCGCGAGGTGGCGGACACCACATGGCTGATCATTGGCTATGGCGCCATCGGCCAGGCCGCGGCGCGGCGCGCTCAGGCGTTCGGCGCCAGGGTGGTGGGCGTGCGGCGCGACGCCAGCGCTTCGCCGTTCGCCGACCGGATAGTGGATCTCGGCGCCCTGCCAGATGAACTGCCGCACGCCGATGTGGTGGTGCTCTCCATCCCCCTCAACGGCCAAACCCGCCATCTCGCGGGCGCCGCTTTCTTCGCGGCCATGAAACCGGGGTCGGTGTTTGTGAATGTGGGCCGAGGCGGTTTGGTCGATGAGGCGGCCCTCCTTGCGGCTTTGGATGCTGGGCTCCCCGAACACGCGGTGCTTGACGTCTTCGAGACGGAGCCCCTGCCGGTCGATAGCCCCTTCTGGGACCACCCTCGGGTCAGCCTGACGGGCCATTGCTCGGGCGTCACCGGCGGCGAGAATAAGCGAAATCAGGCGCTGTTTCTGGACAATCTGGCGCGGTTTGCCGGTGGCGGGCCGCTACTCAATGTCGCTGACCCCAAGGATGTTTTCGCCGCCCGGGATTGAGACCGGCCCGGCCGCTCTTGACCTGCAACGTCACGGGCATAGGGTCACATCCGTTCTCCGGGGAGTCCCGTCTTCAAAGGGACTGAGAGGCCGCTCAGGGCGGCGACCCGCCGAACCTGATCCGGGTCATGCCGGCGAAGGGAGGGAACGTGGGCAACCGGGCGCTTAACGCTCATAACCCGCATTCCGTCACCGAAGCCGCCGGCCCTCAAGTCTTTAGAGCCGTGCGAGGACCCATGAATATCCAGACGCCCATCAAGACCGCCATCCCCACCGGCGAGCGGCCCGGCTCGCGCAAGGTCTATGAGAAGGGCGTCCTGCACCCCTGCCTGCGCGTGCCCTTCCGGGAGGTGGCCGTCCACCCCTCGGCCGGTGAGCCGCCTATCACGATTTATGACCCCTCTGGCCCCTACACCGATCCAAATGCCGTGATCGATATCGCCAAAGGTCTGGCGCGGCCCCGAGAAGCCTGGGTCCTGGCGAGGGGCGATGTGGAGTCCGTCGCGCCACGCCCCCTGAAGCCCGAAGATAATGGAGGCGCCAAGGGCCGCCATCTGGCGCCCGCCTTCGTCAGCGACCGCCAGCCCCTGCGCGCCAAGCCTGGCCGGGCTGTGACCCAACTGGAATATGCCCGCGCCGGTATCATCACACCGGAGATGGAATTTGTCGCCATCCGCGAAAATCTGCGTCGCCGGGAGACTGACGCCTTCATTCGCGATGGGGAAGATTTCGGCGCCTTGATCCCCGATTTCGTGACGCCCGAATTCGTGCGCGATGAGGTGGCCCGAGGCCGAGCGATCATCCCGGCCAATATCAACCATGGCGAACTGGAGCCCATGGCGATCGGGCGCAACTTTCTGGTCAAAATCAACGCCAATATTGGCAATTCCGCCGTGCTCTCGTCCATCGAGGATGAGGTCGACAAGATGGTCTGGGCGATCCGCTGGGGCGGGGACACCATCATGGACCTCTCCACGGGCCGCAACATCCACAATATCCGCGAGTGGATCCTGCGTAATTGCCCGACGCCCTTGGGGACCGTGCCGATCTACCAGGCCCTGGAAAAGGTCGGCGGCGTCGCCGAGGATCTGACCTGGGACATTTTCGCCGACACCCTTATCGAACAGGCCGAGCAGGGCGTGGACTATTTCACCATCCATGCCGGCGTGCGCCTGCCTTACATCCCGCTGACCGCCAAGCGCGTCACGGGCATAGTCTCGCGGGGTGGCTCGATCATGGCCAAGTGGTGTCTGGCGCACCACCGCGAGAGCTTCCTCTACGAACACTTTGAAGACATCTGCGAGATCATGCGCGCCTATGACGTCTCGTTCTCGCTTGGCGATGGCCTGCGGCCCGGCTGTATCGCCGACGCCAATGACGCGGCGCAGTTCGCCGAGCTGGAGACGCTAGGAGAGCTGACCAAGGTCGCCTGGAAGCACGGCGTCCAGGTGATGATCGAGGGGCCGGGTCATGTGCCCATGCACAAGATCAAGGCCAATATGGAGAAACAGCTCGCCGCCTGTCACGAAGCGCCCTTCTATACTCTCGGGCCCCTCACCACCGACATTGCGCCAGGCTATGACCACATCACCTCCGCCATTGGCGCGGCGATGATCGGATGGTTCGGCACGGCGATGTTATGTTACGTCACACCGAAGGAGCATCTCGGGCTTCCAGATCGCGAAGACGTCAAGCAGGGGGTCATCGCCTACAAGATTGCCGCCCACGCGGCCGACCTCGCCAAGGGCCATCCCTCGGCCCGGGCCTGGGATGACGCCCTATCCCGCGCCCGCTTTGAGTTCCGCTGGGAGGACCAGTTCAATCTGGGCCTCGATCCGGAGACGGCCCGGGAATATCACGACGAGACGATGCCCAAGGAGGCTCACAAGACCGCCCACTTCTGCTCCATGTGCGGGCCGAAGTTCTGCTCCATGAAGATCAGCCAGGAAATCCGCGACGCGGCGGCGACGCAGAATGACGTGGCCGAAACCGGCATGGCGGAGA